>OISS01000003.1_pt1 | contig 101572 bp, 73 predicted proteins | sample 1586511 | NCBI WGS metagenome assembly OISS01 (sample SAMN02675049, study PRJEB24791) | human gut metagenome, SKBSTL061 | isolation source: stool | host: Homo sapiens | place: USA
ATGCTTTCTTTGCCATACATTCCATCTCAGACACTGCATGGAAGAACCATCAGTCGCAACTCAATGCCATCAGCACCATCCTATCATTGTAGGATGGGAGGTGGCATATGACCTATGACTATTGCTGAATAGTTACCAGGACGCACTGCTATTGCAAAAAAAAATAAAAAAAGTAGTCCTGTGATTTGGCAGATATAAAAAAAAAACATACCTTTGCATCCGCAATCTTGAAGGGGGCTGTATGGTGCGTTAGTTCAGCCTGGTTAGAATGCCTGCCTGTCACGCAGGAGGTCACGGGTTCGAGTCCCGTACGCACCGCAATCCAGATAGTGACACCCCCCAAAAGAATGCAGCGGAAACGCTTTGGTGCGTTAGTTCAGCCTGGTTAGAATGCCTGCCTGTCACGCAGGAGGTCACGGGTTCGAGTCCCGTACGCACCGCAAAAGCCATCCTTTACAAGAGGATGGCTTTTCTGTTTTCGTTGATAAAGTGACCGTTGCCAGAACAAACCCGGCAGCGGCTTTTAGTTTCTTTGCTTCACGCATCCGTCACCAGGCACACAAAGTATTGCCGGTGGCTGGTGGGCTGAGCCGTATTCAACCCCAAATCAGTCATTGCTAAAGTTGGTCATTGCCAGTCGGTTTCTTCCAGTTGGAACACTTCCTCGAGTTTCTTCCCGAATACTGCCGATATTTTCAGTGACAGCACTGTTGAGGGGACATATTTCCCCGCCTCGATGGCATTTATGGTCTGGCGTGTCACTCCAGTCTTCTCGGCGAGCTGCTGTTGTGTCATGCGCTTTATGGCACGTTCCACCCTAATGTTATTCTTCATTCCCAGTCCTCCTTAATTTATAAAGTTCGTAGTTGAATTTGCAGATGAAAAACAGGAACATTGAATACATGAACACAATCATCAGCTCAAGATACAGAGTACCGAAAATGAACCATGTGCCGAGAATTACAAGCAGCGTGTTTGCCTTTATAGCCCACACGAATGACCTCATCCGTATGTTTTCCACATACTCATCTTCTTCCTCTTCCTTCGAGAAAGAAATGAATAATAATGACAAGGCCACAAACAGCGTGGCAATCTCATACAGCATACCCTCGGTTCCGAAAGTCACCATGCTTTGATTGCCCGAAAAGAGGCCAACATCGCCTATTAATAATGTTGGGAATGAAACCAACTCGTCACTCAGCACGTCCGTAATCACGAGTGTCAAAACTATGGCAGACGGAACAAACATGCACCAGCCGACTTTTTTCATAACTGCTGGAAATAAATAGTTACTTTTCATTGTTTATATAATTTATTTGTTAAACATGTGGCAAAGGTAATAAAAACTTTTCTTTATGTCAAGTATATTGTACTTTTAGTCATATATATTTAACTTTATTTATCCCTTTTTGATAACAAGACTTCTATTTTGTCGCGTATTTGGACTGTATGTTTCGCAACGCTGTGAAACAATGTCATTGATACATGACCGCAGCCTCTTATTTTGGTTTTTTCGTTGCCTGCTTCAGATGCTTTTTGTTGCACAAGGCCATGTTGCAATAAAAAAGGTTAAAAGCAGTTTTTCTCTACGGAAACATTCTTTAATAACAAATAAAATAGTTACCTTTGCACCTGCAAAAATGGGTAAGTCCTGCACGGCCAGCTCCCTTCGAATCCTCCAGGACGGGAACGTAGCAAAGGTAGTTGGTTGTAGCGGCGCGATGCAGACCGCTTACCCACCCGCCTCTTTAGCTCAGTTGGCCAGAGCACGTGATTTGTAATCTCGGGGTCGTTGGTTCGAATCCGACAAGAGGCTCAGGAAGGTTTAAGGTTAGAAGTTTAGTGTGCAGGATATGTCTTTGCCATTGACTTTTAACCTTTTATAGTTTAACAACCAATTATGGTTTAACATCTAAAATATTTGTATGTCATGGAAGATTTCAAAACATTGGTGCAGATAAGACGCAGCCACCGCAAGTTCACGGATGAGGAAATCAGTGCCGACGACGTTAAGTTGATACTCCGCGCGGCACTAATGTCACCGACGAGCAAGGGCCGGCGCGAGTGGCAGTTTGTTGTGGTTGACGACAAGAACAGTCTTGAAAAAATATCTGATGCCAGAGATATTGGCTCAAAACTCATAAAGGGCGCCTCGCTTGCGGTTGTCGTTCTTGGCGACCCCATGACAAATGACTGCTGGGTGGAGGATGCCTCCATTGCTGCGATATCGATGCAATACCAGGCGGCGGACCTCGGACTCGGCTCTTGCTGGGTGCAGATGCGTGGCCGCGGGCTTTCCGACGGCACGTCTGCCGACACCGTGATACGTGGCGTTCTCGACATTCCGGAAAACCTTTCGTGCCTGTGCGTAGTGGCTTTTGGCCACAAGGCGGATGAAAGGAAAGCGCAGAATGAAGACAGTCTGAAATGGGAGAATGTCCATGTCGGGCGATATTAGGCGCGTGGTGATAGTCGGTGCGGGAAACCTTGCCACTAATCTCGGTGTGGCGTTGCATAGCCGGGGTATAAAGGTGGAGCAGGTCTTCAGCCGCACGGAAAAATCAGCAGAGTCTCTTGCAGTGAGGCTCGGCTGTGGCTGGACGACATCGTTAAACGACATTATTGTGGGGGCAGACCTGTATGTCGTTTCAATAAAAGACAACGCACTTGGCGCCGTTATTCCAAAGGTTATTGAAAAAGCGGCAGGCGGTATAGTGGTTCACACAGCCGGAAGTGTTCCGTTAGACATTTTCGGTAACACTGATGTAGCGCATGGCGTGTTTTATCCGATGCAGACTTTCAGCAAGCAGAAGACTGTGGATTTCAATGATATATCCATATTCGTTGAGGCTTCGGATGAACAAACCTGTGAGACGCTTGAAAGTCTCTCGCACAAACTTACAGACAAGGTTTACCGTCTTGATTCCGACACTCGCCGTTACCTTCATGTTGCTGCGGTGTTTGCATGCAATTTCGCCAACCATTGCTTTGCCCTTGCCGGTGATTTGCTTTCGGCGCATGACATACCATTCAGCGTGATGCTTCCGCTGATAAGGGAAACCGTTGAGAAACTCAATGTGCTTTCTCCGCGTGAGGCGCAGACCGGGCCTGCCGCAAGGAGGGATGTTGATGTCATGCGGAAACACCTGGAGCTGATAAACTCCCCTGACGTGAGGAATATATACGAAATGATGAGCAGAAGTATAATGCAAATTGATAAATGACAGTGTGATACAGAGATGATAAACTATGACTTGAGCAAGATAAAGGCCGTCCTGTTTGACATTGACGGAGTGTTGAGCGCGGAGACAATATCGCTTCATCCTGACGGCGAGCCGATGCGAACTGTGAACATCAAGGATGGATATGCCATACAGTTGGCTATGAAGGTGGGGCTTCACATCGCCGTCATAACCGGGTGCGACATAGATGCAGTGCGGCTGAGGTATGAAGGCCTTGGCGTTGAGGACATTTACATGAAGGCAGCGGTCAAGAAAGAATCATACGAGGATTTCAAGAAACGCCATGGATATTCCGATGACGAGCTGATTTTCATGGGAGATGACATACCAGACCTGGAGGTGATGCGGGCATGCGGATGCCCGTGCTGCCCTTCAGATGCCTGTGCGGAGGTGAGGCAGGCCAGCATATACATAAGCGACCGGCGCGGTGGTTACGGCTGCGGCCGTGATGTCGTTGAGCAGGTGCTTAAGGCACAGGGGAAATGGCTTCGCGACGAACACGCATTCGGATGGTAATCTGTTTTATTGAAAACAAACAAACCCTACAATGAAAATAATATTGGCTTCGGGAAGTCCGAGACGTAAGGAACTGCTGTCCGGACTGGATGTTGATTTCGAGGTAAGGCTGCATCCGGGCATTGATGAGAGTTATCCTGCCGACCTGCCAGTGCAGGAAATAGCAAGGTATATCGCATGCAGGAAATCATCCGCCTACAGGGAAACCATCTCTGACGGCGAGATCTTGCTTACAGCAGATACGATTGTCGTCGTTGGGGACAAGGTTCTCGGCAAGCCTGCGGATGCGAGGGAGGCCTGTCGCATGCTGAGGTTGCTGAGCGGCCGCACGCACCAGGTAATGACAGGCGTGTGCCTGGCGACAAATGAGCGTGAGCGCAGTTTCTCGGTGGAGACGGATGTCACTTTCAAGGAACTGTCGGAGGGTGAGATAAGATATTACGTTGAACACTACAAGCCCTTTGACAAGGCCGGCGCATACGGCATTCAGGAGTGGATAGGCTACATAGGAGTCGAGTCGATAAAAGGCAGTTACTTCAATGTCATGGGTCTGCCGGTGCAGCGTATTTACAGCGAGCTTGCGGCATTCCAGCACTCAAGGTAGCGGCGTGCGACCTTTATGTGGTCATGGTGCCGGCGGACATATTCCATGCTGTCGCGTTTCATTGCCGGTATGTCCTTCTTGTGGCTTATCAGCCATTCAAGTTGTTCCACGACGCTTTCGTAGCATGGCCTGACGTTGACAATCGGGCGCAGTTCGCGTTCGCCTATGATGTCATAGTTCTCAGGTTCGCCGCCACCGACACATATTATCCCCTTGCTCATGGCAAGCAGTGAATTCATGCTCGGAGTGTATGAATACAGTTGGTCGAGTATTGCGTCGCTCCCGTCCATCATTCTCTGGTATTCGCTGAACGGCAGTCCCTCGGCTCTCCTTATCTCGATTTCTTCTGGATGCCTTGCGGCAACGTCGAGCGCGGCCTTCAGCATGATGTCCGTACCCTTGTATTCACTTCTTCCACGGCTTATCCCTATGAAAACCCTGATTTTCCCGCTGTTTGACGGCATCGGGGCAGCAGGCATTTTGCCCGTGTCTATCGGCAGGGGTATAAAAGTCGTCTTGTCCGGGAAAACGAGCCTGTATGTCGCATAGTATTCGTACAGGCAGGCAATAATGCCATCGCAGTCTTCCGCAATCATACGGTTTAGTCTTTCTTTCGGCGTGCCTGTCCAGTCCTCCCTTTCCTTCACCGCGTCAGCATTTTCCCTGAGTTCGCAGCCTAAGTTGAAATCACTGTACCGCAGTGGCATTTGGCATGAGTTGACATTTGTCCAGTAGTAGTCCATGCCAAACGCACCAAGGAAAAGTTTCCCGTTTTCTTTCCTTATCCTTTTGTAGAACGGTAACACGCGCTCCGCCTTCAGTTCGAGAAACATCGGGTTAATCAGCTGTACGACATCGAACCCTTTCAGTTTTGGCATTACGGAAAGCAGTTTTGCCATCAGCCTTGCGCCGCCAAATTTCCCCGGCCTGCGTGCGAGGTCAATGTCGCGGGGGTAATCCTTCCAGAAGTCGCCGTTGCTTGCCACGACAACCTCGTTTCCCAATTCCCGCAGCCCGTCGGCAAGTGTCGCGTGAAGGTTGCTGTATTCACCCAGAAGTAAAACCCTCATCTTTCACGTTTCAGCATCGGGAGGGCAAACATCAGTGCCCTCCGTCCGGATTCTGTTCTTATCATTTTGTTGAACATCCGGTATTTCCATGTATATTTGTCTGCCGGAAGTGGGTAGAGCCCCTTCTTCTCGAGGCTTCTTATTCTTTTTTCCAGTTGATGTCTCGAACGTGTGAGCGTGATGATGTTATATATATAGTCCATAGTCAGTTGTGCCACCCTGCGGCGCAACGCCACGGAATCCATTGCCGGCATTGTGCCGGCGAGATTATGCAGGTTGTATATGACGTGCTCCGTGTCAGCAAGTCGTTTCACGAGTCTCCGCTTCCCTTTCCTGCGCGTCACAGACGAAGTGTTCTTGCGGTAGTAGTATGCGCATGTGTCTGTGGCGTAAAGTTTTTCCGCACTGAGAATAAGCTGTGGCGTAAACTCCTCATCCTCACCAAATTCAACTCCGGCACTGAATTTAAGGTTTGCCAGTGTCCTCCTGCTGAATATATATGCGCACACGGACGCCTTGATGTTGTTGCGGCGCATGTATTCGTCCCCGGTCATAGGCCCTTCGAAAAGATATGGCGTGTCAATGCCGGAGTCTTTTTCCGTGAAGTTGAAAAGCACCATGTCCGGGTCACGAAACCTCACGATGTCCAGGCAGTGCTCATATCCGGCGAGTATAAGTTTGTCGTCCCCGTCGATGAACTGTATGTATCTCCCGCTTGCAATCTTCAGCCCCATGTTCCTTGCCGTGCTTACGCCATTGTTGGGCTGCCAGACGTATATCGCATTTCCGCACACCTCCTTTATGGCAGTAAGCGTGTCCTCGTCGGAGCCGTCATCAACAACAATTATTTCAACCTCGCGGCGGCTGAGCGACAGTGCCGTTATGCTCTGAAGACATTCCCTGAGCATTTCGTCCGGCAGGTTGTATGTCGTGACTATGAAACTGACGAGCGGAATCTGTTCCGTGGCATTAAAATTGTTAGGCATTGCAGTGGTTTTTATTTGCTTGCAAAGTTACGACTTTGATTTGAATAAACGATTACTTTTTTATGAAATATTTATATCCTTCGGTTTGAAAAACATAGCGTTTACTCTGTTCCAAAGTAGCGTTTTTTGGCAAACAGCCAGGCCCTTTGTCGTCAGCAGGCTTGCGTTTGAGTGCCGCCTGTCATGTAATCTCGGCGTATTTGGTCGGCAAATTCGCCGTATTTGGTGAGCAAATACGCCGTATTTGGTGAGCAAATACGCCGTATTTACATTACGCTCAAGTACAAGCGGCTGGTCCGTTTGATTTTGGTTTTATGTTTTTTGGGTAAAGGCAAATTCAGTGGCGGAGATAAAATAAATCAATCTTTACGCACGTTGTATATGTGTGAGATTACTTTTATATCATGAAACAAATTGTTGTCCTGTTAGGATTGCTATTATACCACGGCAATGCAGTGTTCTGCCAGAGCATAAAGACTTCTGAGGCGATTAACTGTGTTGATGATGAAAGTGGCGAATTGCGCCGACTCAAGACAATCCGGTATTCTGTCAAGAACGATTTGCCTTCCCGCATCCTCATGTTCTTCACGGAATATGACAACACGAGCCTCCCGCAGAAAGTACTTCTAAGACGGAAAGTGTTGCGCAACTATGGGGACTTTCATTTGGCAATGCTGGAGTGGGATGATGTCGTTTGGGACGACGGCTGCGCGGTTACGCCCGAGACTTTTGTAAAGGTCATATCGCAGGGAGAAACTTTTGACATTATCGTTTATTTCAGCAAACTGGAAGATGACGTGGACTTTTCCAGGCATATACTGATATGCAAGGAAGAGGACTTGGCAGACCCAAGGATCGGGCTGCCGGATTTTGTGCAGTCGATGAAACGTTACAAATTTGACTATCCTTATTCATATATATTGATGGACGCTGGCATTTTGCATGGGTTTATACAGAAATATGGAGTGAGGCGCAGACAAAACGTTGCTGACAAACAACGGTGATATGGTGCGACAGACAGCGTGCAAACGAGAATGTACGAGGATGCGTGAAAAAAAGAACACAATAAAATATCCCTGCGGCGTAATAAAAACGTAACATCGCCGTTGATAAATGAGATTATGGATGGCAACAAGGGCAGTTATAATCATATTTTGAAATATACCGGCATATTTGGCGGCATACAAGGTTTCAATATACTCTTCGCCCTTGTCAGGAACAAGTTCGTAGCCCTTATACTGGGGCCTGACGGCATGGGTCTCGTCTCGCTGTTCAACTCCACCGTCAAACTTATTTCCGACTCGACGAATTTCGGCATCCCAATCAGTGCAGTGAAGAACATATCCGAGGCGCTGAGCAAGAACGATGTGCGCGAGGTGGAGAAATATGTCTCGATAGTGAGGTCGTGGAGTGTCATTGTCGCATTGCTGGGCATGTTGGTATGTATGCTTGCCGGCCCTCTGCTCAACAATGTCGCCTTCAGCTGGGGCGACCACACCCTTCACTTCATACTGCTTTCCCCTGTCGTTGGCATGGCAGCGGTCTCTGGCGGCGAGACGGCAATACTGAAAGGCACCCAGCAACTGCGCGGTCTTGCTGCGATCTCCACGTTCAACATAATACTCGCGCTCGTCACCACCATACCTATATATTATGTATGGGGCGAGCGAGGCATAATACCCTCGCTGATAATCGTTGCCGTGATACAGATGCTGCTCACCATCCGATACTCTGTCAGGCGCTATCCGTTCAGGTTTGATTTCTCAAAGGCTGCCCTCGGTGAAGGCGGCAGCATGATAAAGCTCGGCGTGGCGTTTGTCCTTGCCGGGATAATGGGGAGTGGGATTGACTTTGCCATAAGGTCGCTGCTCAACAACTTCGGCGACCTCGACACCGTGGGGCTTTACAATGCCGGATATGTGATCACCTTTTCATACTCGGGGATGATATTCTCTGCCATGGAGTCAGACTATTTCCCGCGCCTGTCGGCAATAACGTCTGACACGGCGGCGCGCAACATCGCTATAAACAACCAGATAGAGGTTCTTGTCCTGCTGATTTCCCCGATGATTGTGGCATTCATCGTCTTCATGCCGGTAATCGTGCCTTTGCTGCTGAGCTCGAAGTTTGTCCCTTCGATAGGCATGATGCAGGTCATGGTGCTGTCGCTCTATGGCAGGGCACTTGTCATGCCGATGCAATATCTGCCGCTCTCGCGTGGAGACTCGCGGTCGTATCTCATCCTTGAGGCGATATACGATGTCCTGTTGTTCGTCGCCACGGCGTTGCTCTACATGAATTTCGGCCTCGTCGGCGCCGGGGCGGCCATCACGCTTGTCGTGCTTGTGGATGTTGTCGTAACCGTCCTTTACCTCCGTATAAAGTATTCCTACGTGTTCAGCCGACATGTCCTGAAGTACACAATAGCGCAGATTCCGCTCGGGCTTTGCGCCCTTGCCATCACTTTCCTTGACAACGCCCTGATGTATTGGTGCTTCGGCGCGCTGCTCGTTGCTTACAGCACACTTTTCTCGTATCTGATGTTGAGGCAGAAGGTGCAGATATGGGAAAGGATTTCCGGCAAGTTCTCCAAGATGTTTAAATCAAAATCCAACATGGAAGATGGTAAAGGTTAGCGTGCTGGTGGCGGTTTATAACGCAGAGGACACCATCACAAGGTGTCTCGACTCGCTGGTTGCGCAGACGCACCGTGATGTTGAGATACTGTGTGTCGACGATTGCTCCACGGACGGCTCGTATGACCTGTTGCGCAAATACGCCAGTGAAGACAGCAGGATAAAAGTTTTCAGGCAAGCGGAGAACAAGGGACAGGCGGTGGCACGCAACAGGGCGCTTGAGGAAGCCACCGGCGATTTGGTATGCTTCCTTGACAGTGACGACCGTTTCTCGCAAGACGCGCTGGAGAAGGCCGTGCGCGTGTTCGGGGATAATGCGCAGACGGACTGCGTGCTGTTCCGTGTGATAATGGTTGACGGCGACGCGGAGGACGATTATCCGATGGCGCGTTTTGACGCCATGACTGGATACGAGGCATTCGAGGCATCCCTGACGTGGAAGATACATGGCTGTTACATGACGCGGATGTCACTTCACAAGAAATACCCTTATGACGACACCTGCCGCGCATACAGCGACGACAACACGACGAGAATACATTATTACAAGTCGAGGGAGGTGAGATGCTGCGACGGCATTTACTATTACCACCGGAACGCGGCGTCCGTGACACACAAGCCGAGTGTGAGGCGGTTTGATTACATGAAGGCAAACGAGTCGATGAAGAGGCAACTTGAGGCCTTGGGTGTTGGCGATGACGTTATGCGCATGTACGAGAATGTCAGGTGGCTCGTGGTGATTGACACATACATGTTCTATTTCCTCAACCGCAGGCGGCTGGGAGGGGAAGAGGCCGGTTTCGGCATAAGGGAAATAAAACGGGTGTGGGAAACAATTGACACCGCCAGGATAGACCGTGCGCTGAGACACAAGTTTGGCTACATGCACATTCGTTTCTCATGGAATTTATTCAGACTGCAGGAAGAGATTTATTTCAATTTGAAAAAACTTCTCGGGAGAATTTGAAAAATGTAAGATAAAACTTTGAACTTCGGCAATAAAGTGGTAATTTTGCGGTTGAAATGACACTTATAATCGTAACCATATTGATCCTGAGTTATCTTCTGATAGCCACGTCAAACCTTACAAAAGTCAACAAGACTGCGATAGCCATTTTCGCCGCAGCGGCTGGATGGGTGCTGTATATCTGTTACGGAACGGACTTCGTGATGAGCCAGCACTCTGCCGAATACACCGATTTCCTCGGCGGGGCAGTGCCAACGAGCACAGCGGTCAAGCACTATATCGCGCAGAACATTTTCCTCAAATATGTTGGCCGGGGGGCAGAGATAGTGCTGTTCCTGCTTGCCACGATGACCATTGTGGAAATACTCAACAACAATGGCTGCTTCGATTTCCTGACAGAACTGATGAAGACGAGGAAAAGCAGGAAACTGCTGTGGATGATGACGGGAATAACATTTGTGATCTCCGCCAACCTTGACAATATCACCACGACCACGATGATGCTCGTGGTGATGCACGGGCTGATACCCAACCGCAGGCACCGCATGATTTATGGCTGCGCCATAGTGTTGGCGGCGAACTGCGGCGGCGCGCTCACCGTCATAGGAGACCCGACGGGGCTGCTGCTGTGGAACAACGGCGCCGTTACGGCATCAAGGTTCTCGGCATCGATGGCAATACCGTGCCTCGTCTCGTGTGCGCTGCCAGTGTTCATGCTCGGCAGGATGCTGCCGGAAAGAATGGACATGGAATGGGCATTGCCTTACAGGGGAGACGACACGAACCTGTCAAGATGGCAGCGCATAATGATGCTTTTTGTCGGCATCGGCGGACTGTGGTTCATACCAACTTTCCACAACATAACAAAATTGAGTCCGTTTATCGGCGCGCTCTGTGTCCTGTCGCTGCTGTGGATAGTGAATGAGGTGGTGAACCGCAAACTTATGAATGTTGACAAGATGATACAGCGCAGGGTGCCACGCGTACTGCAGTACGGCGTTATACAGATGATGCTCTTCGTCATGGGAATGATGCTTGCCGTCGGAGTGGTGTATGAGACAGGGGCGATGAGTTGGCTGTCACGGAATATAGACTATCAGATACACAACATCTGGATAATGGGGGCGCTTGCGGCAGCTATGGGCAGCATGGTTGACTCCTTTGCCACCTCGCTGAGTTTCATATCGCTCTATCCTATAGCCGATGCCGGCGCGCTGAGCACATGGGCCGACGCGGACTACATGATGTCGTTCGTGCAGAACGGAAAGTACTGGAGGGTGATAGCATACAGCGCGGCGATGGGCGGCAACTTCATGCTCACAGGCTCGCTGAGCGGACTGGCACTGATGAAAATGGAGCGCATACATGTAGGGTGGTATCTGAAAAACGTCGGCGGAACGTCGCTTGCGGCTTGGGTTATTGGAATGTTCGTCATGATGATAATGGCATTATAATAGTTGTATAAAAAATAACAGTACAATGAGTAGAATAAAGACTATTGGGGTGCTTACGTCCGGCGGAGACGCACCAGGCATGAATGCTGCGATACGCGCGGTGACACGCGCGGGCATATACAACGGCTTCAAGATAAAGGCTGTATACCGAGGTTGGGATGGATTGATAAACGGCGAGATTCGTGACTTCACCACCGAGAACGTGTCGGGCATCATAATGATGGGAGGAACGATACTGAAGACCGCCCGCTCGGTCGAGTTCCTGAAGCCGGAAGGAAGGAAAAAGGCCTTCGAAAACATGCGTAAGGGAGGTATAGACGCGCTTGTCGTGATAGGCGGCAACGGGTCGCTCACCGGCGCCCGCGTCTTTGCTGAGGAATATGACGTGTGCTGCATTGGGCTGCCTGGCACGATAGACAACGACCTTTATGGCACAGACTCCACCATAGGCTACGACACGACGATGAATACAATAATGGAGTGCGTTGACCGAATAAGGGACACTGCGCAGAGTCACGAGCGCATCTTCTTTGTGGAAGTTATGGGGCGCGACGCCGGTTTTCTCGCACAGAACAGTGCGATAGCAAGTGGGGCGGAGGCCGCAATCATCCCCGAAGACTCAACAGACGTCGACCAGTTGTCCCGCTTTATGGAGAGAGGCATAAGGAAATCGAAGAAGAGCTGCATCGTGATTGTATCAGAAAGCAAGAAATGCGGCGCGCTGTATTACGCAGACCGCGTGCGCAAGGAATTTCCTGACTATGATGTCAGGGTGTCGATACTGGGACATCTGCAAAGGGGTGGAAGGCCGTCTGCCCACGACCGCGTACTCGCCGCCAGGACGGGTGTCGGGGCGATTGAGGCGATAATGCAGGGACAGCGCAACGTTATGATAGGAATAAGATACAACGAAGTGGTGTATGTGCCGTTCAACGAGGCAATCAGGAGCGACAAACCTTTTGACAGGAAATTAATAAAAGTGCTTGATGAATTGAGTATATAAATTCATTCCAGTATGCGGATATGTGTTTTATCCGCATATTATATTGGAAAAATTTGTACATGAGGAAGATTTTATTTAATTTTGCACCGTTATTACTTGCTTAACTCTTAAATACATATAAAATTATGACTCAAATCAAAGGGCGGATATCCCAGATCATTGGTCCCGTAATCGACGTTTTCTTCGATACGGAGGGACTTGATTCCGAGAATGTTTTGCCTAAAATACACGAGGCCTTGAAAATCACGAGGCGGGACGGTACTCCGCTGATTATCGAGGTGCAGCAGCACATCGGTGAGGATACGGTCAGGTGCGTGGCAATGGACAATACAGACGGGCTGCAAAGAGGACTGGAAGTGGAGCCGATGGGCTCGCCAATCCGAATGCCGGCGGGCGAACAGATCAAGGGACGTATGCTCAACGTTATAGGTCAGCCTATAGATGGCATGAAGCAACTGGACATGGAGGGATCATACGCAATTCACCGTGAGCCACCGAAGTTCGATGAACTTTCCACGACGAAGGAAATGCTCACGACTGGCATAAAGGTGATCGACCTGCTCGAGCCTTACATGAAAGGTGGAAAGATAGGTCTTTTCGGCGGTGCAGGTGTCGGCAAGACGGTGCTGATAATGGAGCTTATCAACAACATCGCCAAGGGACACAACGGATATTCTGTATTTGCGGGAGTTGGAGAGCGCACGCGTGAGGGGAACGACCTTATCCGGGAAATGATTGAGTCTGGTGTCGTAAGATATGGCGAAAAGTTCAAGAAGGCGATGGATGAAGGCAACTGGGACTTGTCGCTCGTTGATCCCGAGGAACTGAAGAAATCCCAGGCAACGCTCGTCTATGGTCAGATGAACGAGCCGCCCGGAGCACGTGCTTCTGTTGCCCTGTCGGGACTTACCGTTGCGGAGGAGTTCCGTGACAAAGGCGGCAAGGACGGCGCTGCTGCTGACATATTGTTCTTCATTGACAACATATTCCGTTTCACACAGGCAGGTTCAGAGGTGTCCGCACTTCTCGGGCGTATGCCTTCGGCCGTAGGCTATCAGCCGACACTGGCGAGCGAGATGGGTACGATGCAGGAGCGCATCACCTCCACCAAGAAGGGCTCAATCACTTCAGTGCAGGCTGTTTACGTGCCGGCAGACGACCTTACCGACCCGGCTCCTGCCACGACGTTCACACACCTTGACGCCACGACGGAACTTTCACGCAAAATCACGGAACTTGGTATATATCCGGCTGTTGACCCGCTCGGATCAACAAGCCGCATACTTGACCCGCTTATAGTCGGCAAGGCTCATTACGAGTGTGCGCAGCGCGTGAAGCAGATACTCCAGAAATACAATGAGCTTCAGGACATCATCGCTATCCTGGGCATGGACGAGTTGTCAGACGAGGACAAACTCACCGTGAACCGTGCCCGCCGCGTGCAGCGTTTCCTGTCACAGCCATTCACGGTGGCAGAGCAGTTCACTGGAGTGAAGGGAGTGATGGTGAACATCGAGGACACCATAAAGGGCTTCAACATGATTCTTGACGGAGAGGTTGACTACCTGCCGGAGCAGGCGTTCCTCAATGTCGGCACAATCGAGGATGCCATCGAGAAAGGCAAGAGACTCATGGAGGCCGCAAAGGGATAAAGCCCCGCACGTAGGGATTAAAGTAATAAGATAAAGATAGATTTGATGCTGGAACTTAAAATCATTTCACCCGAAAGAGTGGAATTTGACGGAGAGGTGGAGAGCGTTACGGTGCCGGGCACGGCAGGCGAGTTTGAAATACTTGTCAACCATGCCCCCATCATCTCGTCTCTGGAATGCGGAACATTAACCTACGCCGGCCCTGACGGGAAGAAGAGCCTCGACATACAGGGAGGTTTCGTGTCGGTGCAGAAGAATGCAGTGAATATCTGTGTTGAGGTATGATGGACGTTGACAGAGTCGCCAGACGCTATGTGGGAATTGGCTCTTGCATTGTCATTTTACTTCTGGCAATCAGCGTCACTGTCTCCACACTGCGTCCGGAATGGAATATGGCGGCGCCGATATGGGTAAGTGCCTGTTTCTCTGTCGTGTTCATGTTGTCATTCGCCTTTTTGTGGAGATGGATTTCCAAGAACAACAGTGAGTCGTTGACGACACTTTATTCCCTGGTGTCTGGTTTCCGCATGGTGCTTGCACTTTTCACTCTGTTTGTCTGCTTCCTCGTGGTCGGAAGGGACGCCATGTTCCCTTATGTATTGGTGTTCATGGTGTTCTACCTTGTAATGGTCGGCTTTCACACCATCTACTTTTCCAAAATCGTTAACCGTCAATAAATCTTATCAAGTCACTAAATTCTATAATATATAGCAAATGAATCGATTAAAGTCCGTTATACTTCTTTTGGCTGTCATGTCACTGCCCCTGAGCCTGTATGCCGATGAAAAGGAGAAGGCTTTGGACATACCGGAAGTCGTTCTCCACCACATGTCTGACTCCTACGAATGGAATATTGCCGGAAACGTCAGCATACCGTTGCCGGTTATTGTATATGGGGAAGACGGCTGGTTCTTCGGCACTTCGAAGGGAATCGCCGGGCATGACAAACTGTATTTCGACGATGCGCACCATGGCAAGATATACGAGAAGATGTCTGACGGAACGGTGAGGCGGCCGCTCGACTTGAGCATGACGAAATCCGTATGCCAGATATGGATTGTGGCAATAATCCTCATATCTGTTTTCATGAGTATATCAAGATGGTACAAGAAGCGTGACTGCAAAAGCGAGGCTCCGCGTGGTTTCGTCGGCGCGATGGAAATGTTTGTCATGGCGATATACGATGATGTGGTGAGGGGATGTGTAGGCGAGAAGCATTACAAGAAATACGCCCCATACCTGCTTACGGTGTTCTTTTTCATACTCTTGACAAATCTGATGGGGTTGCTGCCTGTCTTTCCAGGCGGCGCCAACGTTACTGGCAATATAAATGTCACATTCTTCCTTGCGCTATGCACAATGCTGATAGTCAACGTATTCGGCGCAAAGGAGTATTGGAAGGAAATATTCTGGCCTGATGTGCCGTTATTCCTGAAGGCCTATCCGGCGCCGTTGATACCAGTAATTGAGTTTGTCGGCATACTGACAAAGCCATTTGCCCTCATGGTCCGTCTCTTCGCAAACATGATGGCGGGACATGCCATAATACTGAGTTTCACATGCGTGATATTCCTCGGATGGACGCTTGGTGCCGGCATTGGTGTCGGGTTGAACATTTTCAGTTTGATAATGCTTCTGTTTATGAACTGCGTGGAAGTCCTGGTGGCCTTCGTTCAGGCATACGTGTTCACGTTGCTCTCGGCAGTATTCATAGGATTGGCACACCCGGAACATCATAGCGCATAAATCATTTATAAGTGTAAACGATAAAAGAAAAATATTTATTAATAACAATTAAAAATTAAGATTATGATTTCATTATTATTAGCAGCAGAAGGACTTGGCGCATTAGGTTGCAGCCTTGGTGCAGGTATCGCCACAATCGGTGCAGGTATGGGTATTGGTAAGATTGGTAGCAGTGCAATGGATGCCATCGCCCGCCAGCCTGAGGCAACAAGCAAGATCCAGACGAACATGATTCTGACATCTGCGTTCATCGAGGGTGTCGCCCTGTTTGCTGTGGTCGCTTGTTCGTTCCTTATAAAGTAAGGCGCGGCGTGACGGGACCGGTGAGTGCCATCGGTTCCTACAAGTGAAACCATCAATATTATTAATCTCAACAACAACTAATTGCAAATGGATTTTCAGAATTTGCCATCCATACTCACTCCGGATTGGGGACTCCTCTTCTGGATGCTTTTGGCATTTCTCGTAATCTTCTATTTCCTGGCAAAGTATGGCTTCCCGGTCATTACCAGGATGGTGGAAGAGCGTAAGGCGTACATCGACGAAAGCCTCCGCAAGGCACATGATGCCAACGAGAAACTCGCCAACATACAGCAGAAGGGCGAGGCCTTGCTGAAAGAGGCGCGCGAGCGGCAGGCACAGATACTCTCTGAGGCTGCTTCAACACGCGAGGCCATCGTGGAGCAGGCCAGGGAAAAGGCTCGTGAGGAGGGGGCGCGCATTATATCTGATGCAAAGGCGCAGATAGAGGCAGAGAAGCAAAATGCGATAAGCGACATCCGCAGGCGGGTTGCCGAGCTAAGCGTCTCTGTTGCCGAGAAGATACTGCGTGAGCGCCTTTCTGGCGAGGAAAAGCAGATGAAGTATGTCGATAAGTTGCTGGATGAGTTGTCTTCTAATGATAAATAATTGTGGGATATGGATATAGGCGTAATTTCGATTCGCTATGCGCGTGCCCTGTTGAAGAGATCGATACAGGCCGGGTGCGATGAAAAAGTGTATAACGACATGGCGGCATTGGCAAAGTCTTTCGCCGATGTCCCTAAGTTGCGTCACACCATCAACGACCCTACCTTAAATCAGGAAACAAAGAAACAATTACTCATCACCGCATGTGGCCCGGACATCAATCCGGTCACACGCCGCTTTGTAGACCTGATTATAAAGGAGGGCAGGGAGACGGTGATGGTGTTCATTGCCTCGTCCTACATAACACTGTATCGCAAGCAGAAGAACATTATCCATGGCAAACTAATCACTGCTACCACCGTGAGCCCTGACACAGAGCAAAAAATGAGGCAGATAGTTCAGAACAGGGCAAAAGGAACGGTGGAATTTCTCACCGAGGTGAACCCGGACATAATAGGCGGGTTCATACTTGAGTATGACACTTACAGATTGGATGCCTCCGTGCAGTCACAGCTGCGCGACATCCTGAAAACGCTGAAATAAAAAAGAATAATGGACAAGATAAAACCAAGCGAAGTATCAGAGGTTCTGCTCCAGCAGTTGAATGACATTGATTCCGGACAGGACTTCGAAGAAGTGGGAACGGTGCTTACCGTAAGCGACGGCGTGGCGCGTATCTACGGCCTGCGCAATGCTGAGGCCAACGAGTTGCTTGAGTTCGAGAATGGCACAATGGCCATAGTGATGAACTTGGAGGAAGACAACGTTGGCTGTGTGTTGCTCGGCCCTACGTCTGGCATAAAGGAGGGTCAGGTGGTGAAGCGTACAAAGCGAATCGCGTCAATACTTGTCAACGACAACATGCTTGGACGTGTTATCAACCCACTTGGTCAGCCGATAGATGGCAATGGTGAGATCGACCTCACCGACGCATTCGAAATGCCACTTGACCGCAAGGCTCCGGGAGTCATTTACCGCCAGCCTGTCAAGGAACCGTTGCAGACTGGGCTGAAGGCGGTTGACTCGATGATTCCAATAGGCCGCGGACAGCGCGAGTTGATCATCGGCGACCGCCAGACGGGAAAGACTGCCATAGCAGTTGACACAATCATCAACCAGAAGAGTTTCTATGACGCAGGCAAACCGGTATATTGCATTTATGTGGCCATAGGTCAGAAGGCATCGACTGTTGCCGCACTCGTGGCAAACCTAAAGGAACATGGCGCCATGCCATACACAATCGTCGTGTCCGCGACGGCGGCTGATCCGGCTGCCATGCAGTACTATGCCCCGTTTGCAGGTGCTGCCATAGGAGAGTATTTCCGTGACCGTGGCGAGAGTGCCCTGGTCGTTTATGACGACCTTTCGAAGCAGGCCGTGGCATACCGCGAGGTGTCGCTTATCCTGCGCCGTCCTTCCGGACGAGAGGCTTATCCGGGTGACGTGTTCTACCTGCATAGCCGTCTGCTCGAGCGCGCCGCGCGCATCAACGACCAGAACGAGGTGGCTGTGCGGATGAACGACCTGCCAAAGTGCATGAAAGGACATGTCAAGGGCGGAGGCTCGCTGACGGCGCTCCCGATCATCGAGACACAGGCCGGCGACGTGTCGGCATACATCCCGACGAACGTTATTTCCATCACCGACGGTCAGATATACCTTGAGACCGACCTTTTCAACCAGGGGTTCAGGCCAGCCATCAACGTTGGTATTTCCGTGAGCCGCGTCGGTGGTTCGGCACAGATAAAGTCAATGAAGAAAGTTGCGGGAACTTTGAAAATAGACCAGGCGCAGTATCGTGAGCTTGAGGCATTCTCCAAGTTCTCGAGTGACATGGATGCCGTGACGGCAATGACACTAGACCGTGGACGCAAGAACAACCAGTTGCTCATCCAGCCACAATACAGTCCTATGCCGGTTGGCGAGCAGGTGGCAATACTATATTGCGGTACACACGGGCTGATGGCAGACGTTCCGGTTGAGAAGGTACGCGAGTGCCAGGACACGTTCCTCGACAAGATGCGTTCATCGCATCCTGATGTCATAGCGGCTTTGGGGGATGGAAAGATTGACGACAAAATGTCGGCCGTTATAGAATCAACAATGGCTGACATCGCAGAAACCTACAAAAAGTAATTGCCTATGCCGTCACTGAAAGAGATAAAAGGTCGAATAGCAAGTGTGAAAAGCACCCGTAAGATAACGAGTGCCATGAAGATGGTCGCATCCTCAAAGTTGCACCATGCACAAGTCGCGATAGAGAACATGCTGCCTTACGAGACATTGCTCGAGCATATCCTGAAGACTTTCCTTGCTTCCGATGCTGATGTGCGCAGCATGTATGTGGCGGAGCGTCCTGTTAAACGGGTGGCATTTATTGTGTATTCGAGCAATTCTTCCTTGTGCGGTGGCTTCAATGCCAATGTCATAAGGGAGATGCAGAAAGCGGTTGAGGAATACCAGCATCTTGGCAAGGATAATATAATAATATATCCTATCGGCAGGAAGATCGCGGAGAAAGCAAGGAAACTCGGCTACAACATTGCAGGCAATTACGACGCGCTCGCTGACAAGCCGAATTTGAAAGGCTGCCGTGACATATCGCGGGAAATCGGCGGAATGTACAAAAGGGGCGAGATTGACAGAGTGGAAATGATTTACCATCATTTCAAGAGCGCAGGCTCACAGATACTTACCAGAAAGACGTTCCTGCCGATTGACATCGAGGGCGAACTAAATTCTGACAAGGAACGTGACCTCAAATCGAATGTCGCCACTCGCGATGCGGTTGAATACCTGCGCAAGCGTGACATGAACAAGGGTGAGAAGAAAAATGAGAATGATGCCGTTCCGCTCAACGATAACTTCATCGTCGAGCCGGACCTAACCTCCGTGATGGAAAGGCTGATTCCGAAACTTGCACACCTCATGCTATACACCGCGCTGCTCGACTCAATCGCTTCTGAACATGCAGCCCGCATGGTCGCCATGCAGACGGCTACCGACAACGCAGACGAGATACTGCGCGACCTTAACCTGCAGTACAACAAGAGCAGGCAGCAGGCAATAACGAGCGAACTGCTTGACATTGTGGGCGGTTCTTTAAATTAAGGGTAAAAGTAAAAAAGCCATGTCCCGCATCATTGCAGTGTGGAGGTGGCTTTTTTATTCTTATACCAATTCTCATTTATATATATGCTTAAAAGCAATCTAAAAACAACAAGCAAAAACAGATGTGTTTCTGGTCAGATGCTTGAACAAAACAATCAGATAGCATAAAACAATGAAAAGCAACGCTCAATAACGGGCAAAACATTTAGGAGTTGCCATAATATAACCGAGTTCGTAACGGGGATGTAAATTTACATTGAAAAAAGTGCAAAAAATTGGAGGCTATGTTTTTTTTCATTAATTTCGCCTTCAGTTAATAAAGTCAATAAAACACTCCATGACGAATGCAAACCATATCCATGAATGACAATGTCGTCCAAATGGAAATTCATTTAAAGGCAATAACAATGTGGATAAAAGCCTTAACATGTTAACATTTTGTCTAAATAAAAAAGTATTATGATTAAAAAGAGAACGTATTTAATGGTAATTGTGGCGGCAATGCTGTCATTGCCAGTTTGTGCGCAGAACCGGGTTGTGGGGAATGCAGCCCGTTTCGCAGGAAGTAACGTCATGGGGGCGCGTAAAGCGTCCTTTGGAATCATGCCGGGAGAAAGCATGCTGATGAAGGCTCTCGAGAAGGGTGAAATCAGCAAGTCGGAGTACTGCAGGCTTGTGGATGGCAACATCGGCAGGCCGGTGATGCGCAACGGCGCGCGCAAGGCAGCTAACGTGGATGTCCTGCCATACGCCAACGCAATATCATCGCAGGCAGAATTTGACAACCTTACGGTAATCGATGCGAACAATGACCAATGCACTTGGGAATTCTATGAGACAAAAAAATGTGCAAGGTACAGGTACAACGATGATAACCCTGGAGATGACTGGCTGGTGACACCCGGCATAAAGCTTGTAAAGGGCAAGAAGTACATTTTCAGGCTGGATGCAGCCCGCTACTCGACCGCCTTTCAGGAACGCTTTGAGGTGAGGATGGCCAAACTCACAGGGGATGTCACCGCCGACATGCTGAAGAATGGCACGGCAGTCATTCCGCCCACAGAGTTTGAGGATGATGAGTTCAAGACTTTCGAGAAGGAGGTGACAGCCACGGAGGACGGGTATTTCGCATTTGGTATTCACGCAATATCCAATGCCGGCGCGTTGTATGTCATGGCAAAGAACATTACGGTTGAGGCTGTGATTGCGGAGACCGCTCCTGATGCACCTTCCATTGAGGTAACGCCAGCGCCGATGGGCGAACTGAATGCCTCGGTTAAGGTCACTGCTCCTATGAAGACCCTGAAAGGTGACAACATCACGTCAAACCTCTCGAAGGTAATAGTAGTGCGCGACGGGGTACAGATAAAGGAATTCACTGATGTCACGCCTGGCAATTCATTGACAATGACGGACAACCAGGGACTTATCGACGGCTGCCACACATACTTCGCCATACCATTCGATGCATCAGGGGAAATGGGCAAGAAGAGCGATGACGCCAAGGTGTTCGTCGGCTCAGACATGCCGAAGCCCGTTGATGCCCTGAACATTGCCGACAAGGCTAACAAGATGGAGTTCACATGGAACCGTGTCTCAGAAGGCAATAATGGTGGATACGTCAACCCGGCAGAGGTGAAGTACATACTCCGGGACGTTGTGATACAGGAAATATACGGCTCGAGAGTCCCAGTCCTTGCCGACACTATATCCATGCTCACCGACAAGCAAATATACGATTATCCATTCAATCTCGATGAGGGCAAGCAGGATTACAAGATATATGGAATACAGACGGAGAACGGGCAGGGTCTCAATGAGCAGCCTGTATTTGGAAACATAATAGTTGGAAAGCCAGACGAACTTCCCATAGTAGAGAATTTCGCGGACAAAGGCTTCAATGCTTTCTGGTACTACGATGGCATGGTCGGTGACTTGTACCTGTCGACAAATTCTTCTGACGGAGATAAATATGCCATCAACTTCCATCTGAAAAAATATGTCAGTCCAGGCGAGGGCTACCTTTCCACGGGCAAGGTGAACCTCAAAACCGCCAGAAACCCGTACCTATTATTTGATGCCTACAGGGCGACGGCAAACTCCAACCTCTCGGTATGGGGCTCAAAGGACGGAGGTAAGTTCACTAAAATAAAAGACGTGGAATTGCCGGAAACGTATAAAAATATGCGGGTCGACCTTGGCAGCCTAAAGGACGGAAGGTATGCCTCAGTACGCCTTGTAAGCAATTTCGCAGATGAGGCCGACAGCATCATTATCGACAACATAATGATACGCGACGTCTACTCGGATGACCTTGGCGTGAGTATTTCCGCGCCTGCAACCGTAAAGGCCGGAGGCAAGGTGACTGCAAAGGTAACCGTGGATAACAACGGCGAGAACACATGCAATGGTTACACCTTGGATTTCTACGCCAACGACAAAAAGATTGCCAGCAAGAAAGTGAGCGAGCCGCTGAATATGTTCGGAAGGAAGGAGTTTGACTTCGACTACGCCACGACGATATTCGACGATGCCGGCGACGTGACCCTCAAGGCCGTTGTCGTGTCAACCGGTGCTGACCTCAATGAAGAGAACAACACAGCCAAGACAACACTGAAAGTCGTGCAGTCGACAGCATCATCGCCAGAGAACCTGCGTGGGACAGAAACGCAGCAATCAGTGAAACTGACATGGGATGCGCCGAAGAATCCCTCTTCTGATGTCACGGAAGATTTCGAGTCCTACGACAAGTGGATATATGAGAACATAGGTGACTGGACATTGATTGATGCAGACCAAGGGGCTTCGAAAAATATATTCGATAACGTAGATTACCCATGCCAGGGAGAGAAATTCGCATACACGGTATGGACCCCGAGGGATTTCACTGGCGACGGAACCGCTGACGTAACGGTGGACAACCCGACAATGACGCCGCACAGCGGTGACAAGACACTGGCATCCATATATTGTGAGGATGCCAATGGTGAAATAATATCAAACGATGACTGGCTCATCAGCCCCGAACTTTCGGGTGGCGCACAGACGGTAAACTTCTTCACGAGTTTCTATGATTCGGGGGACGGTAACGAGGCTTACCCGCAGACCTACCAAGTCTTGTACTCAAAGAAAGGCAAGGATATTGCTGACTTCACGGCAATCGGCGGAGACCGCGTGACGGCAAGCACATGGGAGAGTGTGTCGGTCAATCTGCCTGAGGGTTCCAAGTACTTCGCGATACGCAACATAACTGACAATTACGACTCTTTCCTATTCCTCATCGATGACATAACATATTCTGTTGTTGGCGAAATAAGCAGTTACAACATCTACGTTGACGGAGAACTGTTCACGTCGGTCGGTGGGACAACGCTTGAGGCGGTGCTAAAAGGCATCGGCAACGGAAACCACAAGTATTCCGTGAGCGCTGTATACACCAGCGGCAAGGAGTCGAAGCCGATATCCACCATGCTCGTGACGACGGACATAAGCAACTTGTCTGTTGACGGCAAGCCCGTTGACATATACACGGTTGACGGCAAGTTAGTCCGCAGGCAGGCGACAAGCCTCGACGGCCTCAGCGGCCTTTATGTAATCGACGGGCGGAAGGTGATTCTCAAGTGACTTTTTTTAGGCAACGCAGAGTATGCCTGAAATAAAATTAGCGTTAAGCCGCCGCCTTGGAGAAACAAGGTGGCGGCTTAACTGTATGTCTGGGATAATCTGTGAGTATCCGGTATTTGTCATATTTCACACGAACAAACAAGAGGCTGTGTCTTGATAAACACAGCCCCTTTTCCTTTGTTGATTTGTAGTGACTTGCACAATATGATCCTTATCTTACAGACACCTTGGCTTGGCTGTTGCCGCACCTTACTATGTAAACACCTCTTGGAATTGGCATTGAAAATTCCGTGTTGTTGGTTTTCAACTTTCCGACAAGCCCACCTGCAATGTCATAGATCTCAACCTGTTTTCCATTTGCGTCCTGCGTTATTATGATTTCACCATTTCCGCCTATTGCCTTAAATGTGCTCAATGCGTTGGAATTCATCCCCGACGATATAATCTCTTCAATTTTAGGCGCGAACATGTTCCATTGCGGAGCCTCATAATAAGCATCAACGCACCCTTCAGGAACATACAAGACACAGGAGCCTCCTATGTTTGCCGTACTCACCTGTTCGAACACTTCCGTACCCATTGCGTCTCCCGTAAGGGGAACTGCTATTTTGCAAACAATCTTCCTCAATTTAGTACAGGCATAAAACCCGTCATTACCTATTTTCCCCACACTGCTTGGAATGCTAACCTCACTCAGTTTGGTGCATCCATAAAATGCCTGTCCACCTATTTCTTCCACGGTAGCAGGTATTTCATAAAACCCCGCCTTGCCACACGGACACTGTATTAGTTTTTTCGCGTCCTTGTCATACAGCACGCCATTGTAACTTGAATAACTGGCGTTTTCAGAATCCACATTTATATCTTCCAACCTCGCACATGACATGAATGCCCATTTTCCAATCTTTTTCACATTTCCAGGCACAGTCAGTGAAACAATATTGTGACAACCTAAAAATGCCTTGTCGCCTATTTTTTCCAATGTCCCAGGAAACGTTACACCCGAAATATCCTCACACATGTAAAATGCCTGATTGCCAATTCCCTTGACGACAAACTCAACTCCATCTTCATTGACAACCTGCTCGGGAATGTTGATTTCCCCCTCCAGTTTTGTAGTGTATTTGCCCCTCGCCTTTTCTGACACGACATAAACCTCTTTTGCATCCGCATTTGTGATTTTGTAGAACAACTTGCCATCACTGAAATCGTATGGCTTCAACTGGGCGTTTGCATTTACTGCAACAAACAGTACACAAAAAATAGATAATAGTTTTTCTTTCATAACAAATTAATAATTTAATAAGATTACACAATATTAGATTCTGTTTGCTGCAAAGATAACACATTTATCTATATTTGTATAATATTTTGGAATTATTTTCAGGAAATGACTGAAATCGCTTACGGTTATTGGAACAGCCACTACAACTTATGGCACAAATAAATTTGGCTTTTCGCTCGACTTGCACTATCTCTGCGGTTAAGGTTAACCGCGAAGATAGGCTGCGTCTCGGAAATGCACAAATAAATTTGGCTTTTCGCTCGACTTGCACTATCTCTGCGGTTAAGGTTAACCGCGAAGATAGGCTGCGTCTCGGAAATGCACAAATAAATTTGGCTTTTCGCTCGACTTGCACTATCTTTGCAGCGTAAATGGACAACAGGAAATCAACATTGGCACTTGGGACAGAGCCCGTTGGAAAACTATTGCTGCAATATGCCACGCCGGCAATAGTGGCCATGGTGGCCTCGTCGCTGTACAACATGGTGGACAGCATATTCATCGGGCAGGTCGTGGGGCCGATGGCCATATCCGGACTTGCAATAACATTCCCCTTAATGAACCTCAGCGGCGCGTTCGGGGCCGCAATAGGCGTGGGAGCCTCGACTACATTGTCCGTGAGATTAGGACAGCATGACTACGGGACGGCACAGAAAATTCTCGGCAACACTTTCATACTTAACATCATAACGGGCATGTTGTTCGGAACTGCGTGCCTCGTATTCCTCAACCCGATACTACGCATCTTCGGTGCGACCGACAACACACTGCCATACGCGAGCGAATACATGACTATCCTGCTGTCGGGAAGTGTGATAACATACCTTTATTTCGGACTGAACGCCGTGCTGCGGGCGGCGTCAAAACCGCGCATGGCTATGTATGCCACGATTTTCACCGTAGTGCTGAACACCGCGCTCGACCCACTGTTCATCTATGTTTTCGACATGGGAATACAGGGCGCGGCGATAGCGACAATACTGTCACAGGCATCAGCTCTTGCATGGCAAATGCGTGTTTTCAGCGACAAACGAGAGATGCTGCATTTCCAGAAAGGCTGCTACAAACTCCACAGCGACATCGTGAAGAACATAATAGCCATAGGCATGTCGCCGTTCTCAATGAACGCCTGCTCGTGCATCATTGTGATATTCATAAACACAACGCTGGTTAGATACGGCGGAGACATCGCAGTGGGAGCATTCGGCATCGCCCACCGCATCGGTTTCGTTTTCTTCATGGTTGTCATGGGCATCAACCAGGGTATGCAGCCAATAGCGGGATACAACTACGGCGCAAGGAAATACGGCCGCATGATGCATGTCCTGAAACTGTCTATAACGGCGGGTACGGTGACTATGACAATCGGCTGGCTCATAGGGGAGTTCGCGCCATACCATTGCGCGCGCCTGTTCACCGGCGACAGTCAGTTGATCGAGATGGCCGCACACGGAATACGCATCAACATGCTCTGTTTCCCGCTAATCGGCTTTCAGGCCGTTACAACCAATTTCTTCCAGTCGATAGGGAAAGCGAAGATAAGCATCTTCCTGTCGCTCTCGCGCCAGATGATTTTCCTCCTGCCACTGCTCATACTCCTGCCTTTGTGGATGGGGGCAGACGGCGTGTGGTGGTCACTGCCGGCATCAGACACCACGGCCTTCCTCACGACATTGGTAATGCTTGTTGTGTATATAAGGAAAAACAGGCCCAAAATGGAAACTAACACCTGAAACATTTTTATTCATATAATGATATGGAAAACAATAACACTATAATTAACATAGGACGTCAACTCGGCTCAGGGGGGAGGGCGATAGCAAGGATTGTCGCCGATGAGCTGGGGTATAAATTCTACGACAAGGAACTGCTCAACCTCGCGGCGAGGGAAAGTGGGTTCTCGGAGAAGTTCTTCGAGGAGAACGACGAGCACAAGGGCTTCCTGCGCACGCTGTTCCAGCCACATGCGCCGCACATCGCGGAAGGCAGTTTCTATCAGATCGACTTCTCGCAGGAAGGGCTTTTCCAGTTTCAGAGCGATGCTATAAAGAAGGCGGCAAGCGAAAACTCGTGCGTCTTCGTGGGGAGATGCGCCGACTATGTGCTGCGCGACTTCAGCAACGTGACAAACATATTTGTAACAGCCGACAAGGCACAGCGGATGGAAATGGTGCGGAAAAGACTCCGGTGTGACGAGGAGACAGCCTGCAAGATAATATGCAACAAGGAAAACGAGCGCGCGTCATACTACAACTACTATACAGGGCAGCGATGGGGCAATGCCGCAAACTACGACCTGTGCATAAACTCGTCGGTTCTCGGCATAGAAGGAACAGCCAAGTTCATCATGGAGTTCATAAAGTCACGGTAATGCAATTTATTTTCAACTTGAACGTTATATAATAAAAACATAATTATGAAGACAATAGTAATAACCGGCGGCGCCGGTTTCATCGGAAGCCATGTTGTGAGGCTGTTCGTCAACAAATACCCGGAATATAAAATCATAAACCTTGACAAACTGACATACGCCGGAAACCTTGCCAACCTGAAGGACATCGAGAGCCGGCCGAACTATGAGTTCGTCAGGATGGACATCTGCGACTTCGACGCGTTCCACCGGCTGATGCAGGAACGCCACGTTGACGGCATAATCCACCTGGCGGCAGAGAGCCACGTTGACAGGTCGATAAAAGACCCATTCACATTCGCACGCACAAACGTCATGGGTACGCTGTCACTCCTCCAGGCCGCAAAACTATACTGGGAGTCGCTGCCGGAGGGATACGAGGGGAAACGCTTCTACCACATATCGACCGACGAGGTGTACGGCGCACTCGAAATAACACACCCGGAGGGCATAGAACCGCCATTCTCGACAACGGCATCGTCGGCAGAGCATCACAAGGCATACGGCAACAAATTCTTCGTGGAAACAATGAAATACGACCCGCACTCGCCGTATTCCGCATCGAAGGCATCGAGCGACCATTTCGTCAGAGCATTCCACGACACCTACGGGATGCCCGTGGTGGTGACAAACTGCTCGAACAACTACGGCCCGTACCAGTTCCCCGAGAAACTCATACCGCTCTTCATAAACAACATCAGGCACCGCAAGCCGCTGCCCGTGTATGGGAAGGGGGAGAACGTGCGCGACTGGCTCTACGTGGAGGATCACGCACGCGCAATAGACATGATATTCCATCGCGGCAAGGTTGCGGAGACTTACAACATCGGTGGCTTCAACGAGTGGAAAAACATTGACATCATAAAGGTGCTCATAAACACCGTTGACAGACTGCTCGGGCGCAAGGAGGGCGAGGACATGGGCCTCATAACATACGTCACAGACCGGAAGGGACACGACATGCGCTACGCCATCGACTCCACCAAACTGCAGAAAGAACTTGGCTGGGAACCGAGCCTGCAATTCGAGGAGGGAATAGAGAAAACCGTGCGGTGGTACCTCGACAACCAGGAATGGCTCGACAACGTGACGAGCGGCGACTACCAGAAATACTACGAGAAAATGTACGGCGTCAGATAGGCAATGGGAGAACTCGGAAAGATAATAGAACTTCAGAAAGTGACCGACCCGCGCGGCAACCTCACCGTGGCAGAAGGACTGACACAGGTGCCGTTCGACATAGCCCGCGCCTACTGGGTGTATGACGTGCCGGGAGGCGAGAGCCGTGGAGGCCACGCCCACAAGCGCCTCAAGCAACTTGTCGTTGCCACCAGCGGAAGTTTCACCGTGACGCTCGACAACGGCGGCGAACAGAGGAAATACCTGCTGAACCATCCGTGGCAAGGACTGCTCATAGACACCGGGATATGGCGCACGCTCGACGATTTCTCGTCGGGGGCGGTGTGCCTCGTCCTCGCGTCGCGGCCATACGAAGCGGAGGACTACATATACGACTACGACGAATTCCTGAAATACACCGGATGTTCGAAATAGAGAGATACACCAAGGCACGGCAGCAGGAATGGAACGGGTTCGTGGAAAAGTCGAAGAACGGCACATTCCTCTTAGACCGCCGCTACATGGACTACCACGAGGATCGCTTCACAGACCATTCGCTGATGTTCCGCCGGGACGGGAAACTGTATGCCGTGCTGCCGGCAAACACAAAGGGCGGCACACTGTACTCGCACCAAGGGCTGACATACGGAGGACTCATACTCGGCACGGAGGCGCGCACGGTGCATGTCATGGAAATGATACGCCTGATGAACGACATGCTGAAAGGGGAGGGAATAGAGCGTGTGGTGTACAAGGCGATACCCCACATATACCACCGATGCCCTGCCGAGGAGGACTTGTATGCCATTCACCGTGAGTGCCGATACCGGATTTCGGAGCGCGACGTGTCGTCGGCATTTTGCCCGGACATGCCGCTGAAATGGAAGAAGGACCGCAGGCACGGGCTGCGTATGGCCCGCGAGCATGGCATTGCGGTCAAGAGGAGCGATGACCTCGAGGGCTTCTGGGATATTCTCGAACACAACCTGATGGAGAAACACGGCACAAAACCAGTGCATACCGTAAGCGAAATGCGCCTGCTGAAATCGCGTTTCCCAGAAAACATATTGCTATACACCAGCATGAAAGGAGACACTATGCTCGGCGGATGCGTGGTTTTCGTAATGCCAAGGGTGGTGCATACGCAGTATATCGCAGCAACGGGAGACGGGAAGAGGAATGGTGCGGTGGACATAATCATCAATCATCTGCTTGACGATGAGTTCCCGGACTGCACATATTTCGATTTCGGGAAATCAACCGAGAGCCACTGCGATATGCTAAACGAGAACCTCATATACCAAAAAGAGGGATTCGGCGCAAGGGCGGTGTGCTACGACACATACGAGTGGGAGCTATAACGTATTGCTATGATAGAATATTTGTCACTCAGGCGCATAACGGCAATGCATGCCGGCGAGATACACGAAGCCGTGAGGAATGTGGTTGACAGCGGATGGTACATTCACGGCGAGTGTGTCGCACGCTTCGAGCGCGAATACGCGCAGTACATGGGATGCCGCCACTGCATCGGCGTTGGAAACGGTCTTGACGCGCTGACACTCATCATGCGCGCATACATTGAGATGGGCAAGATGAAAGAGGGCGACGAGGTGATCGTACCGGCAAACACGTTCATAGCCACAATCCTCGCGATAACGGAGAACCGCCTGCGGGCAGTGCCGGTGGAGCCGCGCATAGACACGTTCTGCATTGACGACTCCCTCATAGAGCAGGCCGTGACACCGCGCACGCGCGCCATCATGTTAGTCCATCTCTACGGCTACCCTGCATACACCAGGAGAATAAGGGAGATATGCGACAGGCACGGGCTGCTCCTCATAGAGGACTGGGCGCAGGCACACGGCATAAACAGGGACATGGAGGCACGCACGGCAGCTGCGGCGCACAGTTTCTACCCGGGGAAGAACCTCGGCGCACTGGGAGACGGAGGGGCGGTCACAACCGATGACGGCGACCTCGCGGAAATGGTGAGGAAAATCGCCAACTATGGCTCATCGGAGAAATATGTGTTCCGGCACAGGGGACGCAACAGCCGCCTCGACGAGATGCAGGCCGCAGTGCTGAGCGTGAAACTGAAATACCTTGACAGCGAGAACATGCGACGCAGGGAGATTGCCAGGTGTTATATTGAGAACATCAACAACGCTGGCATTGTGCTGCCGACAACGGAATACTGCCAGCGCAGCGTGCATCACATATTCCCAGTGCTGTGCAAGCAACGCGACCTGCTGAGGCAAAGGCTGAAGGAACAGGGCATCATGACAATGATTCACTATCCCATACCACCGCACAAGCAGCAGTGTTACAACGAATGGAATGCCATGAGCCTGCCTGTTACGGAAAGAATACACCGCGAGGAACTGAGCCTGCCGTGCAACCAGGCCATGACCGGCAGCGAGGTGGAGCAGGTCATCGCGGCGGTGAACAGGGCGGACGTGTCGGGATAGGATGCTGACGGCATCACGCTTGACGCCAATTCATACGGCGAAAGCATTCCAACCCATTGATAAAACCGCCGTATTTGGTGAGCAAATTCGCCGTGTTTGGTGAACAAATTCGCCGTATTTGGTGAGCAAATTCGCCGTATTTGGTGAACAAATTCGCCGTATTTATGTTGCAAATTCGCCGTATTTGTGTTGCCGTTTGGCATAAACGAATAAGCTGGGCGTTACAAACAGACACACACATGGATAACACACAGGAAAGGACAGACATCGTTCACTACAGAAACGGAGAAGGCAACGGATTGCTGCCATTCGCAATATACCTTGCCGCAGCAGCAATATTCCTGCTCGCGGCCTCACTGCAGGGCATCTCGCATTTCGACATCGGGATATACCTTTCCGGCTACCAGCATTTCAACGAAGACCCATATACCACATATTATCTCGGGCAGTGGTATCTGACGTATCACTTTTGCAGCGCCGTGTGCAACCTGTTAGGCATAGACACACTGTTCGGACTGCGGATGATGCGCGTCGCCATGCTGCTTGCCATGCAGACAATTATATACCTTTACCTGCGGAAAATGATAAGGACGAAATACATCATAGCAGGACTCGCAATGATGATGCTTGCGCAATATGGCGCATACAGCGAGATAAACTACAACGACCTTTCCATCTTCATGCTCGTGTGCGCGATACTGTCGTACCACAGGGGACTGCACTCCGACAGGCGGCAGGTGACATACATCGCGCTGGCAGGACTGTTGACGGGCATATCCTTTTTCCTGCGTCTTGTCAACCTTACATTCATTCTCCTGCCTCTCTACGCAATGCTTGTCTCCAAATACAACGGGATAAGAATGTGCTGGTGGAAACACCTGCTGCCGTTCCTGGCCGGCGTGGCCGCCGGATGCACGGCGGTGTTCTGCACGGCATGGGCCGACGGCACGTCGGGCGTGCTGCAACTCACCGCCGCCGACCTCTTTTCCATGAGCGGAGACTGCAACGACCCACACAGCATTATGTCTGTTACAAGACACTATCTCGAAGACATACTGGACGAGATAAAGATGGCACTCTTCATGGCTTTTGTCATGTACGGCTTCATACTGGCCAACATGCAGGTTGGCAGGCGTATGCTGCACGCGGCATTCTCAATACTCGCAGCAATGATCGTAATAGTTGTCTGGCAAGACGGCATATCAGCCAACACCACAGTAGGTTTCTGCCTTGCCGCTTTCCTGCTGGACATTTACGGGAGAAAGAAAATGCCTGACAGGGACACACCGCAAAACCGACAGCCGTCGTCGCTCATCGCACTCGCCATGTTCATACCACTCGTCTTCCCAATCGGCAGCAACGGCACGAGCCAGTTCTACGGCCAGTGCCTGTGCATACTCGCCATGCCCCTGGCCGTATCTGTGATCGCGAGGGGTGAGGAAATGCCATCGTTAAGAAACACTGCCATCTCTGTGAGGTATATTGTTGTCTCCGTGTGCGTCGGCCTCACCGTGACAAACATTGTCAGGCCAATGATGGAGGACGGCAACCGCTTCGAATGCCGGCATACCATAGACAGCAAGGCGACGCGCCACTTGTTTACGAACAAGGAGAATGCCGACCTGCACAACAGGATGATAAAAGAGGTGAAGCCTATGATACCGCGTGGCAGTCACCTCATCTGCAATTTCTCGATAACGATGATTTCGGTTCTCGAATGCAAGCCTTACGGCGTTTTCACCGATGTGTTCTCCACGCAAAGCATGACGGAGCGGTACCTGTATGTAGCCCACGAGAGAGGCGTTGAAGGCAAGCAACTGCCATATCTGCTCATTGACGAGAGTCAGGAGACCGAAGGCTTCAGGCATGTGCGCGACATACTGTCCGCCATGTCGCCATACGAGGAAGTGTGGCGAAGCAAGAACTACGTCCTGCTGAAACCGAATGGATGACAAACACGCACGGCCTGACTACCGTTCATCCGCCACCTGTGATCCTTTCGCATGAAAGCGAAACGTTTCTGAACAAAAAACATTACCTTTGCACACATAAAAGCAACAAACTGAAATGATTGTCTGTATAGCAGAGAAACCAAGCGTGGCACGCGACATAGCACGGATAATCGGCGCTACGTCGCAGCATAAAGGGTATATGGAAGGCAACGGCTATCAGGTGACATGGACCTACGGACACCTGTGCGAGCTGAAGATGCCAGACGACTACACACCGATGTGGAAGGCGTGGAGCCTCGCCTCGCTGCCGATAATACCGCAACGCTTCGGCATAAAACTCATCAGTCAGGACAGCATCAAACAGCAGTTCGCTGTAATACAACAGTTGATGCAGGCTGCCGACGGGATAATAAACTGCGGTGACGCAGGGCAGGAGGGCGAGCTGATACAACGATGGGTGATGCTGAAAGCAGGTGCGAAATGCCCTGTGAGGCGTCTGTGGATCTCGTCGATGACCGATGAGGCGATACGCGAGGGCTTCGAGAAACTGAAAGACCAGGGCGAATATCAGAAACTATACATGGCGGGGCTTTCGCGCGCCATCGGCGACTGGCTGCTCGGCATTAACGCCACAAGGCTCTACACACTGAAATACGGGCAGAACCGCCAGGTGCTGAGCATCGGCAGGGTGCAGACACCGACACTGGCAATGATTGTCAACCGCCAGAAGGAAATCGACAATTTCAAGCCGGAACCATACTGGGTGCTTGCCACGATATACCGCGACACGCTGTTCACTGCCACAAGCGGCAAGTTCGCTTCAAAGGAGGAGGGTGAGAAAGCATTCCAGACAATTTCCGGCAGGCCATTCACCGTCACCGATGTGCAGAAGAAGAATGGCACCGAAGCCCCGCGCCAACTATACGACCTGACATCGCTGCAGGTGGATCTGAACCGCAAGTATGGTTTCTCGGCGGAAATGTCGCTCAACCTGATACAAAGCCTTTACGAGAAGAAGTTCACGACCTACCCCCGCGTGGATACGCAATACCTTTCTGACGACATATACCCCAAGTGTCCGCAGACAATGAACGGTCTTTTCAAGACGGCATTCGCCGGACAGCATCCGTATGCGGAACTGGTGAGGGCTCTCGGAGGTAAACCGCTGAAGAAATCGAAACGGGTGTTCGACACATCAAAAGTGACCGACCACCACGCAATAATACCCACAGGCGTTCCACCGCAGGGACTGACCGATGCCGAACAGAAAGTGTTCGACCTCGTGGCACGCCGCTTCATCGCCGCATTTTATCCAGACTGCAAGTTTGCCACAACGACCGTGATGGGAGAGGTGGAGGACATTGGGTTCAAGGCCAACGGAAAACTGATTACGTACAAGGGATGGCGCGTGGTGTATGACGTGGAAAAGACGGAAAACAACCAGGAACAGCCTGCCACAGCACAGGAGCAACAGAAAGGTAACAACGGCGAGGAACGGATTTTGCCCGACTTTGCCGTGGGAGAGAGCGGACAGCACAAGCCGACACTGACCGAGAAAATGACAATACCACCAAAGCACTACACCGAGGCATCACTGCTTAGGGCTATGGAAACTGCCGGAAAGTTCGTTGACGATGACGAACTGCGGGCGGCAATGAAGGAAAACGGCATCGGACGGCCGTCGTCGCGCGCCGGGATAATAGAGACGCTGTTCAAGCGGCACTACATAAAGAGGGAGAAGAAAAACATCGTGGCAACGCCCACTGGGATGGAACTCATCGACATAATACACGAGGAACTGCTGAAAAGTCCCGAACTGACAGGCATCTGGGAGAAACGCTTGCGCGACATAGAGCATGGCGGAGGTTCGCCGGAGGAGTTTATCGGAGGACTGAAAGAACAGGTGACGCAGATCGTGAACAAGGTGCTTGCGGACAGCACCAACCGGCACGTCACCGCCGAGGTGCCAGCAGCGACCAAAAAGAAATCGCAGAAGGACAAAAAGGAAAAGGCGAAAGCACCCACCAAGCGCGTCCGCGCAGGTATGAAATGCCCACTGTGCGGCAAGGGTAAAGTGATAAAAGGCAAGACGGCATACGGCTGCTCACGATGGAACGACCCTCACGAACCATGTCAGTTCAGGAAACCGTTCTGACAAAGCCGCAAAGAGAAAGATACACGAGCAGATCTCTGTGGCAGGCGTAGTTCGCTTCAGCCAATCTGCCACCAATGCTTTTTCCTCGGCCTGTCATATTCCGGCACCTGCCCCAATCGTTCGCGCATCACGTCTTCGAATGACTTGCCGTATTTTATCATCTGGTAAATAGTCCCCCAGTCTGGCAGTCCGCCAATGTTGCGGTCGTCTATGAATATGTCCGCCTTTACCTTCCTGCTGAAATGGTTGTTGCCCTCAACACTTTCCTCTGGGTAATCTCTGTTGACGGCATAGAACTCCACGCCCCTCTCGCGGCACCATTCTATGGCCTCGTCGAGCAGTTTCCCCTCCCTGACGCTCCATAATATAAGTTTATGCCGGTCATTTATAAGCATTCGCAAGGTCTCAGTCGCGAATGGTATTTCCGCGCCGATCTCCGGGTAACGGTGCTCAACGATGGTCCCGTCAAAGTCTGTTGCTATTGTCATTGTTACAGTATATTAGCTAATACGCCTTATCGTCGCCAACGAACACGTTCATCACCGTCTTGAAAATAATCTGTATGTCGAGCCAGAACCCCCAATTCTCTATATACCAGATGTCCTTCTCCACACGCCTTGCCATGTCCTCAACGGTCTTTGTCTCCCCGCGTTCGCCGTGCGTCTGTGCCCACCCCGTGATTCCAGGCTTGACATAATGGCGTATCATGTAGTCGCCGATCTTCTCCGAGTAATACTCGGTGTGCGCCAGCATGTGCGGCCTCGGCCCTACGATGCTCATGTCACCCATAAGCACGTTGATGAACTGCGGCAGTTCGTCAATGTTTGTATGGCGCATGAAGTGTCCCCATTTTGTCACTCTCGGGTCGTCCTGCGTTGCCTGCACCTTGTCGCTGTCGTTGTTTACTTTCATAGAGCGGAACTTGTAGCACCAGAAATCCTTTCCGTCATACCCCGTCCGCTTCTGCTTGAAGAAAATAGGTCCGGGCATCGTCATTCTGGTTATTATTGCCACGATTACGAATATCCACGGGAATAACAACAATAGGAACACGGCGGAGAAAATCACATCGAACAACCTTTTCTTAATTCGCTGCGGCATCTTCATCAGCGGTTCCTTGTAACGTGCCATGACGTATGCGTTACCCATCTCAAGCAACTCTGTCTTGCGGTCTAAGGTGTTGTGATTTCCGGGTATATAGAACACCCTGATCATTCTGCCGTGGCAGAGTTTCATCAAGGGTTTCATCTCATCGTCATATACCTTTTCCGATATGTATATTTCGTCAACCTTGTTCTCTTCAAGCCATTTCATAACATCGCCGACACGTCCCAACAAATTGTATTTCCCGTCTATACCCTCATCAGCGAAGATGCCGAGAAGTCTGTACCCATAAAACGGATCTTGCATGACACTGGCAACCCTCTGAACCATGTTGCCATATCCAATTATGATGGTGCTCATGTTGTGCTTTCCTTCTGTCCGTAATTTTTTCATGAAGTTACGGAGCAAGAGGCGTTCCACGCTCGTAAAGCCGAACACCACAGATGCCACCAGGAGCGACCGCCAGAACCCTGGCACGATAAAATGCGCCATGCCAAGAATCGCTGCGTTGACAATCGTGAAAAGCACGGACGACCGCGACGTGTTGCGCATAACGGAAGCCGGAGTGGAGAAACGCCCGTGAAGCGTTATGCCCACAAAATACTGCGCTGTGATGTAAGAAATATTGGCAACAAAAAAGTCTGACAGGAGCATTACGTGGTCGTTTTCGTATGGCCATATATTAAGCAGGTAGCACAGGAGCAGAACCAAGTTGAATGTAAGCAAATCCACTGCTGCCACGATGTTTGACAGCATGAAAGTCCTGTTGTATGGCGATTTCATGGTTAGTATTTCTTGATTTTATGATTTGTTGCGTGCAAAGATAACATAAAAAAACATCACGGCAAAGAAATTTACACTTTTTTCAAAGACACACGTTCCGCCACACAGAAAGGATTTCCGCGCTAACATTTTAGGCAAACTCCTCAATGCAGGGCAGTAGACCGCGATGCCACGCGTTGAATGTTTGCAAATCTACATGATAATCACTTTATGCCACGCCTGTCAAGCGCGTCGGAGTATCTCCTGGCATTCTGAAGGTGCTCACTGTATGTTCTGGCGAAATTGTGCGTGCCGCTTAAATCCTCCTTCGCACACATATATAGATAGTCGTGGCTTGCGTGGTTCAGCACTGCGTCTATGCCGGCAACGGTCGGTATGCGTATCGGTCCCGGCGGCAGTCCCTTGTTGCGGTATGTGTTGAACGGACTGCTGACGGACAGTTGTGCTCGGTAAATGCGCTTCAGTTCAAATTGCTTCAGCGCGAACTTTATCGTTGGGTCTGCCTGCAGCGGCATGTCGGCACGCAGCCTGTTGATATACATCTGTGCGACCATGGGCTTCTCGGCATTGTTGGCAGTCTCCTCGTCCACGATGCTTGCGAGCGTTATCACCTGCACTTCGGTCAGTCCGATGTCCTTTGCCTTCCGTCGGCGGTCCTCGTTCCAGAAAGCCCTGCTCTCCTTCTGCATCCTGTCAAGCAGCCCACGGACGGAAATAGTCCAATAAACGTCGTATGTGTTTGGTATGAACAGGCACGCTATGGTCATGGTGTCTAATCCGTACCTTGAACACACGGCAGGGTCGGCAAACGCTCTTTCCAGTTCGAGTGAGTCTGCCATCAGTTTCTTTCCTATGGCAGCCGCAAGTTTGTCAACCGTCCTGACGCTCGGTATTGTGAGGCGCACTGGTGTCTGCGCCCCGCTCTTCAGTTTCCTTAGCAGCCGCAATGCGCCAGTGCCAGATTTCAAGACATACCTGCCTGGGATTATGTTGTCCCCGTATCCGCTGTGGCGCGCAAGCATTGAGAAAGCGGCCATCCCCGAAGAGGTTGTCATGGTGTCGAGTTTTGCAAACACCGAGTCTATGTTGTCATCATTGTCTATGTACAGGCAGTGTGCCTGCCCGTCTCTTGCGATGGAAGAGAAAAGATAGAAATATGTCACCCCTGCAACTATCGCGCAGCATATCAGGATTGGAACGACATACCTTTTTGTTGTCAATTTCATAATTAACCTTTTTTATACAGTTATTCTATTCCGGGTGCAAAATTACAAATTACTGACGTTATAAGGAAAGATTTGGACGAGGAATATCTGCTATAAAAAATAAAATGTGTAACTTTGCAACGTTTTCCATGCGGCATCGTGCCGCGAGGGTATTGAAAAGTAAAAAGGACATAACAATGAAAATGCAGCAAGATAATCCCAAAGAGGAAAAGAAAAGCATGAGTTTCGTGGAGCAAATAGTGGAACAAGACCTTGCCGAGGGTAAGAACGGAGGAAGGATACAGACACGCTTCCCGCCGGAACCGAACGGATACCTGCACATAGGGCACGCAAAGGCGATATGCATGGACTTTGGCGTGGCAGAGAAATACAAAGGTGTGTGCAACCTTAGGTTTGACGACACCAACCCGTCGAAAGAAGACACTGAATATGTTGACTCGATACTGCACGACATAGAATGGCTCGGGTTCAAGTGGGGTAACGTGTATTACGCTTCCGACTATTTCGACAAGCTGTGGAACTTCGCCTTGTGGATGATTGAAAACGGGAAGGCATACGTTGACGAGCAGACAAGCGAACAGATTGCCGAACAGAAGGGAACGCCGACGACACCCGGCACGCCATCGCCGTACAGAGACAGGCCTGTGGAGGAAAACCTCAGGCTGTTCAGGCTTATGAACACCCCGGAGGCGGAGGAAGGAAAGATGGTGCTGCGCGCGAAACTCGACATGGCAAACCCCAACATGCACTTCCGCGACCCTATAATTTACCGCACGATACACACCCCGCACCACCGCACTGGCACAAAATGGCACGCATACCCTATGTATGACTTCGCACACGGGCAGAGCGACTATTTCGAGGGGGTGACACACTCAATATGCACACTCGAGTTCGTGCCGCACCGGCCACTCTATGACCATCTCGTGGACGAACTGCAGGAAATGGACAGGCAAGACGAATACCGACCAAGGCAGATTGAGTTCAACAGGCTCAACCTGACATACACCGTGATGTCCAAGCGAAAGTTGAAGGCTCTCGTGGATGAGCACCTCGTGGCAGGATGGGACGACCCACGGATGCCCACGCTGTGCGGGATGCGCCGGAGGGGTTACTCGCCGGAAAGCATACGCAAGTTCATAGACTCCATAGGATATACCAAGTTCGATGCGCTAAACGACGTGGCGCTGCTTGAGGCTGCCGTACGCGAAGACCTTAACACCAAAGCCATCAGGGTCAGCGCAGTGATCAATCCAGTGAAACTCGTTATAACGAACTATCCAGAGGACAAGACAGAGGAAATGACCGCCGTTAACAACCCGGAAAACGAGGCGGACGGCACACATGGCATCACATTCGGCCGCAACCTGTGGATTGAAAGGGAGGATTTCATGGAGGACGCACCGGGAAAGTTCTTCCGCATGACACCAGGAAAGGAAGTCCGGCTGAAAAACGCTTACATAGTGAAATGCACTGGCTGCAGTAAAGACGACAATGGCAACATCACAGAGATATACGCCGAGTATGACCCGCAGAGCAAGAGCGGGATGGAAGGGGCGAACCGGAAAGTGAAGGGAACGCTGCACTGGGTGAGCGCAGACCACTGCGTGAAGGCAGAGGTGAGACAATATGACAGGCTCTTCAACGTGGAGAACCCGGGCGCAGACGAGCGCGACTTCCGCGAACTGCTTAATCCAACATCACTAAGCATAATCAACGAATGCTACGTTGAACCGTTCGCCGCAGAGCGCAAACCGGGAGAATACCTGCAGTTCCAGCGCATCGGATATTTCATGGCTGACAACGACTCGAGGCCTGAGCATCTGATATTCAACAAGACGGTCGGACTGAAAGACACTTGGGCAAAGAAGTCAAAGGCATAACCGAAAAGACAGGCAAATGGCAGACAACTTTTACGACAACGATGAGTTCAGGGAGCTTCTCAGCTCGTTCGAAAAAACTGAGAGGACGGGGAAGGGACGCTTCTTCGACCCTGACGACCTGCTGGACATAGCTGACTACTATTGCATGCACGGCAAAGTGGACAAGGCAAGGAGAATAGTGGATGATGTGATAGTGACATTTTCCGATGCCGACGATGCCCTGCTTATGAAATCGCGCATGCAACTGACATACGACCATAACCCCGGGGAGGCGGAAAGGACTATGGAACAAGTTGCCGACAAAGGCAACATAGAATACAAATACATAAAGGCAGAGATTATGCTGACACGCAGGCAGGATGCCAAGGCGGCAGAACTGCTGCAACAGATATATGACGTAGAGGAAGACGACAGGGAAGAGGTTGCCGAAGAGATTGCAAGAATATATGCCGAGTATGACTGCCTTGAAATGGCGAGCGCGTGGCTCGGGAAATGCGGGGGAGAGGACAACGACCGCAAGAAGGAAATAAAGGCAATGGTGCTGATTGACAACGGGAAACTGGAAGAGGGGCAGAAGATACTTAACGAACTGATAGACGGCGACCCATACGAGACAGCCTACTGGAATTTGCTTGCCAAGGCACAGTTGATGGACGGTGACATCGAGGACTCGATAGTGAGCAGCGAATACAGCCTCGCCATAAACCCCAACGACGACGAGGCGGCACTAAACAAAGGGAACGCGCTATACCAACTTGGCAACTACGACGAGGCGGCGCGCTATTTCAGGCTCTTCAGCACCCTGCGCCCTGACGAGGAGGGGGGAGATATGATGCTCGGGATGGCGATGATCGCACAGAACAGGCTGCAGGAAGGTGTGGAACACCTGAAGAAAGCGGAGGAAAAAATATCCATAGACTCGAAAAACACCGGCGAGATATACAGGGAACTCATCGTGGCACTGTGCCACCTTGGACGAAGCGACGAGGCTCTCGCATATATCGAGAGGAGCGACAAGGCAGAATGGAACAGCGCGGAGAAAGACATAATGCGCGGACTGGCGCTGATGTCGAAAGGCGAATACGAAAAGGGACAGAAATGTTATGAAAAGGCACTGAAGGATTCGGACTACTCTGCACAGACCTATCTCAGAATAGCGATGGCGCTATACGAGAGCCGGCTGTATGTTTCGGCATACCTGACAACGAAGTCACTTCTCGAGATTTGCGGCGACGAACTGCCGGAGGTTTACGCTTACCACGCATTGTTCTGCCTATATATCGAAAACGAGAAGGAATATATCAAATACAGGAAAATCGCTTTCGAGAAATCTCCTCATGCGGCAGAGATGCTGCTCGGCAATGTCAAGCCACATAAAAAAAACAACAAACTTTGATAATGGACTGGATAGAAACACTTATAACATCATTCCTCGGGCATATAAGTTACCCACTCGTTTTCTTCCTTATGCTGCTGGAAAGTACCGTGATACCCGTTCCGTCGGAACTTGTGGTGGCTCCTGCCGCATATCACGCCGCAGGAGGCGAACTGGACATAATCCTCGTGATACTGTTCGCGACGCTCGGGGCTGACTTCGGCGCGTCGATAAACTATGTCGCAGGGTACTATCTCGGGCGACCAATAATATACAGGTTCGCCAACAGTCGCCTCGGACACCTATGCCTGCTCAACCAGCATAAGGTGGAGAAAAGCGAGAAATATTTCTACGACCACGGTATGGTCGCAACAATAACAGGAAGGCTCATTCCCGGGATACGGCACCTGATTTCAATACCCGCAGGACTGGCAAGGATGAACTACTGGAAATTCCTGCTCTACACTACAATCGGCGCAGGGGTTTGGAACTGCATACTCGCGGTGCTGGGGTGGTATATGCACTCGATAGTCCCGGAGGAACAACTGAAGGACAAACTCATTGAATACGGGGACTACATCAAATGGAGCATCATAGCACTGGTTCTTGTATGCATCGCATATTTTGCAATTAAAAAGCTGATTGCCAGAAAAAGGGTGGAGAGCGCGGAGGACTGATAGCAGACGCGGCAGTCCTTGCACTCCTTCTAAGCATGACAGATGAAAAACATCATCATCGTAGGCGACGGAATGGCAGACCACCCTGTTGAGAGGCTCGGTGGCAAAACACCTCTGCAATATGCCGACACGCCATTCATGGACACCATTGCAAGGCAGGGACGCACGGGGAAACTGACGACAATCCCAGAAGGATTCCCACCGGGGAGTGAGGTGGCCAACACCACCATACTGGGATATGACCCGGGCAATGTGTATGAAGGACGCGGGCCGCTGGAGGCCGCCGGCATGGGTTATGACATGGAGGCGGCAGACATGGCATTGAGGTGCAACATCATAACCACGGACGACGGCAAAATTGTTTCTCACAATGGAGGAAACATAAACAGCGTGATTGCAAGAGAAATAATAAGCCGGCTAAACGGAGGCATTAACAGTGACAGATTGAGGTTCGTCGAAGGAACACTATGCCAGCACCTGCTTGTAATAAAAGGCGGGGACAAGCACGTCTCATGCTTTCCGCCACACGAGCATATCGGTGAGCAAATGGAGAAAATCGCGGTCACGGCAGAAGAGGGCTTGGAAGACAGGCGCGATGTCTTCATTGATGGAGACGGGAGAAAGCACGAAAGAATGACCAGCCGGCAGACTGCCAGGCTGCTGAACGAAACAATACGCAAATCGCAGGACATACTGAAAGACTTGTCACACGGGAAGGAAAGATACAGTATATGGCCGTGGAGCGGAGGCTATCGCCCGGACATGCCACCACTGTCGGAAATCCACCCGCAGATAAGGTCGGGATGCGTGATAAGCGCGGTCAACCTCGTGCGTGGAATAGGCCTTCACGCCGGTCTCGACATCATAAACGTGAAGGGGGCGACAGGTCATGCCGACACAAACTATGAGGGCAAGGCCGCAGCCGCGATAAACGCTCTGCGACGTTATGACTTCGTGTTCGTACACGTTGAAGCACCCGACGAGGCATCGCACGAAGGGAATCTCAGAATGAAACTGCAAGCAATAACTGACATCGACCATCGTCTCATCGCGCCAATCTACAACCATATAGTACAAAGTGACGAGCCTGTGGCAATTGCGATACTGCCCGATCACCCAACCCCGGTCGAAACCCGGATACACGAAAGCGAGCCTGTTCCGTTCGCATTGTATTATAAAGGTATGACACCTGACGGCGTGAAAACTTTCGACGAAGCAAGCACAAGTAATGGGGCATACGGCACGATGCCAGCAAAACACCTGATGGAAAAGATGCTGGAAGCAGGCACAGAAACGGCGTTGCGGACAAATTAGCCACAAATACAGGTACAACTCGAAATATTTATTTGAATATTTCTTAAAAAATTTGGAGGTAACGGGATAAAATGCTAATTTTGCATTTGAAAAGGAGAACAAACCGGCCGTATCGTATAGATAGGGATACTCATCAAATAAATACAGAAAACCGGGAAGATTTCTCTTGTCAATGGCGGGCCATATAAAGTTCACTCGTGAACCTAAGCCGTAAGGCCGGTGGATTACAAAGACGGAGAGCTCTCAAATCATTTCAACTCGGAGTTTCATCACTTCATCGATACGGCCCTCCTTTTTTGTTGGGCATTGGAGTACGGACAATGTGCAACAGCATCGCAATCAACGAAAATATACTATGTTCAGCGGTATAATAGAAGCATTCGCCACCGTTGTGGCAATAGAGAGAGAAAAAGAAAATGTGCATTTCACACTCACATGCCCTTTCGCAGACGAGTTGAAGACAGACCAGAGCGTGGCTCACAACGGAGTGTGCCTGACGGTCGTAAAAAACGAGGGAAACAAGTATGTCGTCACGGCAATGAAAGAAACACTTGACCGCTCGAACCTCGGACAGCTAAAGACCGGCGACAAGGTGAACGTGGAACGGTCGATGATGATAAACGGCAGGCTCGACGGACATATAGTCCAGGGACACGTTGACACGACGGCAGAATGTATAGCCGTGGAGGACGCACAAGGAAGCAAATATTTCACTTTCCGCCACAAAATCACGCCAGAGATGGTGGGCAGAGGGTATTTCACGGTGGATAAAGGCAGCGTTACGGTGAATGGCGTGTCACTTACGGTGTGCAACCCGACGAGCGACACGTTCCAGGTGGCAATAATCCCATACACCATGGAGCACACAAACTTCTGCGACATACGGGTGGGAACTGTTGTGAACATAGAATTCGACATACTTGGAAAATATATTGCAAGAATGAAAAGCCTTGAAGGTTGAGGACAGTCACAACATTCAAGGCACATACTTTAATTATAAAATCAATGAGACCGACATTTTTTGCACTTCTTCTCCTTGGCATTGTCTCCACGGCAACGGCACAGGAAACCAAGAAATGGACCATGCAGGAATGTATAGACTATGCACTGCAGAACAACATACAGATAAAGAAAAGCAACATAAAGAAACGAAGCATGCACGAGGACGTGCTGCAGTCGCAGGCTGCAATGCTGCCATCGCTCATCGCGCAGACATCGCAGAACGTGACATACAGGCCATGGCCGGAGACTGGAAGTGCCACAGTGGCAAACGGATATGTGCAGAAATCGGTTGACAAGGTATTCTACAACGGCTCATACGGCATAAGCGCGAACTGGATTGTTTGGGACGGGGGAAGAAACACAAACACCGTGAAGCAGAACAGGATGAACGAGGAGATGGCGCAAACCGACTCGGCAATAACCGCAAACAACATTCAGGAGCAGATCGTTCAACTGTATGTGCAGATTGTTTACAGCAATGAGGCCATAAGCGTAAACAAAGAGAGTCTGGAAACATGCAGGAAAAACGAGGAACGCGGGAAAACTATGGTGGAAGTTGGGAAAATGAGCAAGGCTGACTTGGCACAACTGACGGCACAGCGAGCAGAGGCAGAATATAAGGTGGTGGAAGCGGAGACAAACGTGAAAGACTACAAGCGACAAATGAAACAACTCCTGCAACTGACCGACACTGACTTTGACGTGGAAATTCCACACACAACCGACGAGATGGCACTTGAGGACATACCAGCCCTGAGCAATGTATACGAGAGGGCTTGGGCAAGCCGGCCTGAAATAAGACAAGCAATGCAGGGCATTAAAAGCAGCGAAATATCAATAAACCTTGCGAAGGCAAAAAGGATGCCGACGGTTAGCCTCAACGCGAGCGCAGTGACAAACACCACTTCAATGAGTGACAACAAGTGGGGAAACCAAATAAAAAACAACTTCAACCTCGGTGGCGGCGTGACTGTGAACATACCACTTTTTGACAACAGGCAGGCAAGAACAGCAATAAACAAGGCAAAACTGCAGCAACAGGACTTCGTGCTTGACTTTGAGAACGAAAGGACAAAACTATACAGCACGATTGAGAACCACTGGCTGCAGGCAGAGTCCAACCAGAACCGTTTCAAGGCTGCCAAGATTGGCACCGAGAGCGCGCAGGCAAGTTTCGACTTGCTGCAAGAACAGTTCCGGCTCGGACTGAAGAACATCGTTGAACTTATGAACGGACGAGACAAACTGCTCGCCGCTAAGCAAAACGAACTGCAGAGCAAATTCCTCACGATATACAACATCGCGATGCTAAAATTCTACAGACAGTAGGCGGAACCGCATAACAAGAAATCAACAAATCCGCAAAACCGGGTTTTACAATAGCGGCATTGAGCATATCCACAAGCCCATATTTGAGGCAATATGCATTGTCCGGAAATGGATATGTGAGAAACAAAGCTTAAAGTTCCCACATTTTTATGGCAGGTCCTTCCGCATATAAAGTAATAGGAGCGAATGTAATCGGCTGATTACAAAAGGAAAACATAATATAGAATAATAAAAGGTGAACGATTTGGAAACGAGCGAGTTTCTTTCCCTCTCTTTATTCTGCAATGCCTCAAAGACCACTTACCTAACATTGCAAAGGTAGTCTTTATTTTCGATGAAAACAAGAGAAAGCCACACTTTTTTATCAGTCCGTTTCATTTTTCCGCACTTGAATTGGCGTTTTATGTCCAAAGCCCATCCTCGTCGTGAATTTGCTGTCTAATACTCCCTTTTTATTGTCTTCATCATCCTTTTGCGTGTTAAAAATAAAATTTTTCTGTGCAATTCCTTGCAAATTAAAGAAGAATAACCTATATTTGCGCTTAGGAAAAAACAACTTAAACGTTCATGCTTATGAAGACAACGTTGATTTTACCAATTTCAGCCCCCTTGACATAACGAACGCCACTTTCGGCAGTCAAGGGAGATATGCAGGACTCTACGAAAAGGCTTTGCATTAATCAATTTTCGCACACACGATACAATCCATCCCACTTTTATTTTACGGATTTTCTCTCTTTACCGTTTTTATTGCGGGTATCTTATCAGACTGAAAAAGAACATAGACAGTATTAACTTATGGGACGACATTTACACGAAACAGCATTTCTAATAGTTACAGCCTTATTCATTCCCGTGCAGTCCCGTGCGCAGTCACCCGGTCAGGTCAGCGGTGCGGAGGCATGGCTGAAGACTGTCCCCCTGACGACGGACCTGCAGGGGTACTATCATTGGCGCGACTTTTCGGGCGACTCCGTTAGAACCAACTTCTACGATGCCAAGGGCGCAGCCTACGGTGGTGAGTTCACGCAGCGGCACACATGGATACGGACTTTCAACTTCAACCCCGCCCTGAACTTCTCCGAGGGGAATCAGCCGAAGGAGAGTCTACTGAAATACTCCAACCTCGCGCAGATGACCGTCATCGGGGTGTTTGCCCCGACGACTACCGCCTATAACAAGGACGAGGTGCTATATGCCGTCAGCGGACGCAAGGGTGCGGGAAGCCTCGTGAGCAGGGACAAGGCGGTCGGGCAGCAGGGCATAGAACCGCTCGACTACGGAAGCACCGTCGGCGAGGACCTTCTTTATTCGGGCGGCGAGAGGCAGACCGCAGAGGAGTTCAAGTCCACGAGTCCCCGCATCGTCTCATACATCAGGGCATACGCCCCCGTGCATTCCGTGTGGGGAGAAGGCAGACGTGCGACCATCACCACGGGAACATACAGGGACGGAGACGTCAATTTCACGACAGCCTTTGACAAGTCCCTGTTCGGGGGCGGTGCGCTCAATGGCTACACGCCCGAGCTCATCGCATACGGCAGGACGCTCACGCCGCTGGAGCGCAGGCAGGTGGAGACCTATCTCGCCATCAGATACGGCATCACGCTCAACGGCTCATACTATACGGGGACTGGCAACCTTTCATGGGACAGGGACGAAAGTGCTGCCTACCATCACAGGGTGACGGGCATCGGGCGCGACGATGCGGGCGACCTCTTCCAGCCTCTCTCCACGACGAGCTACGAGGAAGCACCAAGATACTCTACTGAAAAGACATACGACAGCTTCAGAGACGCAGACCCATACGGCCTGCCGACGAGCCAACGCCTTCTCGTCATGGGGCGTGAGGACAGCTCGCCCATACCCGACGGTGGCTATATGCTATGGGGCGATGACAACGGCTCCACGACTACCGAAGAGACAGAAGGCAAGACGCCGTGGCACGTCATGAGTCGCAGGTGGCTCGTCAGGACGAACATCGACTCCACCGAATATAGGAGGGACGTCTGGACACGGAACGGCATCACCGTCACCTCCGACGGTTTTATGGATGCAGTGTCGCAGAATGAGCCCAAGGAGGGCGCATACATCGTCAGCTCCCCGCTCGACACGGGAAACGGCACGATGGAATACACCAACCCGAGGCTCCATCCCGCCTACAACGTGGGCTTCACCGAGGCATCGGGCACGAAGTGCGCATACGGCTTCAACGTCAGCGCACGGGGTGAGATCCGAATCGTAGAGGACGGAACAATACGGAATCGTGTCTTAACAGGCAATACGGGCGGAAAGAGTTTCATCGTACGCAGGAAAGGAAACAGCGTAACCTTACTCATCGACGGCAGGGGCAGCAAGGACCTGCAGATAACCATACCCGTTGAAAGCACGGCAAAGGCAGCCTGCATGATTTTCGAGATCGCAAGCGGCGAGACAGCATTAAATATTCCCAAGCTGCGCAGAAACGGCTTTGGAGACAGCGGCAACATGGTTGAGCTCGGATACGGAGTCCTCGCCAAAGGCAACAAGTTCGCAGGTGCGGACTACCGCAACGTCTTCATGCTCATAGACAGAAACGCAGGCGACAAGACCGATATACAGGAAAACACCATCATCAGATGCTCGCGCAAGGACGCGAGCCGTGAAAAACTCATCTTCGACAACATCTTCATGGACACCGATGGCAGCGGATTCGACACGTTCACCTTCGCCAGCTTCGACGGCATACTGGCACGGCTAACACCGCACGATGCGAGCTGCACGGGCGGAAAGCCGCGAAAGGACGGCAGCCTTGACATCAGCATGGTGGTCGGCCTGCCGAGTTTTTCATACAGCTTGCTGGCGGATTCCGTGGAGAATATGGAGAAAGGTGCCGTAGCTTCACGGGGAATCTTCGCCACAAGCACGCACACGGTGAAGAACCTGCTCCCGGGAAACTACAGTCTGCTCATTAAGCAGAACGCGGGCATCGACATCATGGCGGAGAGCACGGGAGGCGTTGAGTATGCCCATGCGGTCGGTCGCCGAAAGCAGGGAGAGGTCACATGGACTATTCCCTCGCTCACCTCCGACTACAGGGCGGGACTCTGCACCACGCTCGGACTGGGAAAGAACATCCTCCACGGCTTCGACGTGAAGAATGCCACGGCACAAGTCGTGGTCGAGGGTAAGCCCATGGGTGCTGCCGTCACCCTGAATGGAGGTGACGCACTCGGCATCATCTTCACCCCCGACACGGTAAGCTATACGGTAAACGGCATCGTCGTCCACCGTGCGGCCAAGAAAGCCGGTCTCGGCTGGCTCTTCGGCATGGGCTTCAACAAGGGACTCTCGACCATCGACGGGCTGAGCATCGACGGCGGAGACTTCGCCCTGACGAGCGTTTCGAGGGGCGTGGCCTACGAGACGAAGAAGGCGGTCGAGGACAGCATGGCGGTAATGATCGGCAGCGAGTGCAGCTCGAGCGTGCCCAAGGCACAGACAAGGTCGGCAGAAAACACCTCCTTCATCGAGAGGCAAGCCCATTCTGCCCTCACTGTGACAAGGAAGGACGTGACCGGTATGGCGTTCAGTGCCGAGCTGAAACTCGCCAAGGAGACCGATGCCGAACTGCTCGTCTATGACACATCAGGAAGGCTGCTGAGCCGGACGGACATGGCGGGAGGCACCATCAAGCGTGCCGACTTCACCGTACCGCAGACGGGCGTGTACGTCGTCAAAGCACTCACCTTAGAAGAGGAATTTACAAGGAAGATAATGGCAAACTACTAAACCCCAACGGCTATGAAGACAAAGCATTACCTCATATCGGCGGCATTACTGACAGCCATCACCGCAGCCATCGCTGCGACGCATATATACAAGGGACAGGACAGTGCACGTGAAAACAACGGCACGAGTATATCACAGGAGACAGCACAGACCGAGACGTCCACGAAGAACGTCCATAATGCAGAAAAAGCTACGCAGGGAATATCACGGATGGCAAGGAAGGAGGATAAGTCAAAGACGACAGCAGCAGCAACTTCTTCCGTTATGGAGACCACCTACACGGCAGACCATGCCTCGGGCATCATAGGACAGTCCGACGGACGGGTTTCGGACAACCCCGAGGACAACATCTTCGAGATAACAGTCGAGAAAGTCTCTCCAAATATGCGCGCATGGTTGGTCTATGACCTCAAGGGCGTAAGCTCTGGTCAGGGCATCAGCAGGAGCATCAACGACCGCATGGCTGTCGGCGGCTACCTCACGGCACTTTCCAAGGAATGGAAGACCGTCAGGGAGGAAATAAGTCCAGAGTGGCTGAAAGACGGAAAGAACACCGTCCTCTTCACCATTCCGACGGCTGCTTCCTACGCTTATTCGGTCAGGAATGTACATATCGAGACCGTAGCGGATTCTAAGACAAAGACTAATACCAATAAGCAGGAAGAAATAATCCTTTCCTCCGCCCCCATAGCCTATGACGGTCAGACCTACCTCCACGGCTTCGTACGAGGGAAGGCAAGCCGTGTCTCAGCAAACGGCACAACCCTCACCGTCCATGACGGAGAATTCGAGGGAATCGTGCCATCGACGGGCAGACAGCTCAAGCTCACGGCAGTCATTGATGGCAGGAACATCAGCAGGACAATAACATCCATACAGGAAAGCAGGGCGGACTATGCCCGTGCCTTCGTGTCCGTCGGTGGAAAGGCAGAGAAGCGGTTCCTTGCGCACAGGGCAGACAGCATCGCCATCGGCGGCAACGTCCTTTCCGTGAAGGCTGCGGACATCGCAAGGAACGGCAGATACTCCGTCACGGCACTCCGTGAGACGGACATCCCAGCTTTGGACTATGGCATGACCAACGTCACCGCCAAGGGAGACGGCTACCGCTTTCTGCCCCACGGCAACCACTTCGAGGGCAAGGGTGCGACGGTGAAGATAAAATACGACCGCACGCGAATCCCGAGCGGTTTTACAGAAGACGATATCAATACCTATTACTTCGACAAGAATACCAAGCACTGGGTGGCACTGGAAAGAGTCAGGGTGGATAAGAAGGAGACCTGCGTCGTGTCACGCACCACGCACTTCACCGATATGATCAACGGTGTCATCAAGGCACCGGAGTCACCCCAGACCGACGGATTTACCCCGACGATGATGAACGACATCAAAGCGGCAGACCCGACGGCGAATATCAACCTCATCACCCCTCCGACGGCGAACAACCGAGGTTCTGCCAGCTTGCAGTATGGCTTTGAAATGCCCCCTGCCCGCAATGGCATGGCACCGTCCTTAGGCATTCAGTACAGCAGTGAGGGTGGCAGCGGATGGCTCGGCGAGGGCTGGAACCTCTCCGTTCCTTCCATTACGCTTGATACCCGTTGGGGTGTACCGCGCTATGACACGGAGAAGGAGACCGAGACCTACCTCATATCCGGCTCTATGCTCTCCACTATGGGCGAAGACGGCAAGATGGGCGTTGCCCACCGTGGTGAGAAGATGCCACGCAAGGCTGACCGCCAGTTCTACACCCGTCAAGGCGGCGACTTTAGCCGTATCATCCGTAAGGGCAGCTCACCTGCCGACTACTCATGGGAGGTAACTGACAAGCAAGGCGTCAAGTACACCTATGGTGGCGAGGGAGCAGTCCTCAAAGGCACAATAACAGACCTTGGCGGCAACACACGCGAGGTTATCTCTGAGTGGAAACTAAAACGTGTGGAGGAGACTCATGGCGACTACATCGAGTACGTCTATGAGACCGCAGACGAGCCTGTCAGAGGGGGGCTCATGGCAAAAGCCATCTATCTCAAGGAAATACATGCAGGTAACAGCGGACAGCAGCCCCATACCGTGGTAGCATTCGAGGGCAGTAAGGAAAAACACCTCAAGACCAACAACGCCCGCTACGGCTACCTCACCTCGTCCAACCGACTGCTGGAAAAGGTAAAGGTGAACTTCCAAGGCTCGGAGCTGAGAAGCTATGCCTTCGCCTACAGGGAGGGTGCGTTCCACAAGGACGTGCTCACGGGTGTGAGGCAACTTGACGACAAGGGTGCGGAAGTGTCCTTCCAGAACTTCGACTATTATGATGACGTGCAGTCGGACAAGAACTATGTGCCCTTCAAGGACAAGCAGGAGAGATGGAATACGCATAACGATCATTTGAGAGCAGACTTCTTGAATCCATTGCAATTTGTCAGCAAAGCATTTTCTGACAAACCTAGTGCCCTTGGTGGAACAACGAGTTTCTCCCTCAGTGGTTCATTCTATGCTGGTGTAGGTCCGATGGATGGAGATAAATGGAAAGGAAATACCATAGGAGCATCTTACGGATATTCTTTGGATAAGAGCAATGGAGTCTCTACTTTGGTGGATATCAATGGTGATGGACTTCCTGACAAGGTTTTTAGAAAAGGTGGGGCCCTTTATTATCGTCCTCAGATACCTACTTCTCCTAAAGGTGAAGTACTATATGGAGATGATGCACGCATTGTGGGTGTCTCCAGTTTCTCCAAGATCACAAGTTCTACACATAATGGAGGGGCAAAAGCCACTGTAGGTTATCAGTTATTCACGGCAGAAGTAGGTGTTGATTTCTCTTCGACCAAAACCAAGACAACGGAATACCTCTCCGACATCAACGGCGATGGTCTGGTAGACCTTGTATCGGGCGGAAAGGTTTATTTCAATCATATAGAGTTCGATAAATCCGGCAATGCCATTCCAACTTTCACCCTGAGCAGTGCCGATACGCCGAGTCCGATTATCTACAGCGGCAAGATAGACGCCTCTGTCATCCAGATAGACCCTGCCGAGCAGGCAGAACTGATTAAATCCTCTCCGATGGAGGACATGGTGCGTGTCTGGCAGGCTCCCAAGAATGGAACCGTCAGCATCTCCGGTACAGTCAGCCTGATTACCCCGATGGGGGATTATGATGCGGATGAGTATGCCCATGCAGACGGTGTGCGCGTGGCCATTCAGAAAGGCAGTGCGGAACTCTGGAACAAGAAAATTGCCAAGGGCGACGCCACAGCCTATAATGCAACGGCACAGGATATCGCCGTCAAGAAAGGAGATAGAATCTACTTCCGCGTGCAGAGCGGTACCGAGGAAACAAGCAACGGCGCTTTCGACAACGTGAAATGGGCACCCGTCATCACCTATGCGGGAACGGAAGAGAAACTTCCCGACGGTCTCTCCACCACGGTGTACAAATCGGAGGAGGAAGCCATCTATGATGCCCACACTGTGGCCAACATTGCAGAAAGCATCTCATTGGGGCTTTCCGGAAAGTTTACCAAACCCGTAACGACTGATGATGTAACACTCAAGGTCTACGCATCCAATAACGAGACGGACAGTTTGGGAAATAAGAATCCCAAGTACCGGAAAAAGGAAATATACACCCGGACCTTTGCGTGGAATGAAGCGTTTGACGGAGAACTCCAACAGACAATCCCCAATCCTGACAGTTATACCAATTTGAAGTTTGAGGTCAGCTCCACTTCCAACGTGGACTGGTCGAAAGTCAGATGGACACCGCAGGTGGAAGTGACCGCCAAGGATGGCAGCAAGCAGCAAACGGCAGGGGCTGCCCATTATGTTCTCTTTGCCGATATGGTCAATGAGGGAAAGCCCGTTGTACTGGGCTCCAATACGGCATCATTGTCTGTAACCCCAAGCATTACCGTCGTTCCCCCGACGGCAAGCGGAACGGTGACGATGACCGTCAAGACGGCTGACAAGTTGCTCGGCAAGAAGACCTATACGCTCAATGGCGGTTCTCTTTCAGGAGACCCGCTGACAATCACAGGTGTCAGTGCAGGCAAGATATGGATAGACTACTCCTATTCAGGAAACATATCGGGACAGGCAGTAACCTCGATGGCTACGGTAAGCGGTACAGGCACAGCACAGGCGGGCTTCTATGCCCAAAGTGACAATACCGGTATGGGTATGCTGTATCGTGGCTGGGGCGGTTTTGCCTATAATGCCTCCGAAGGCAGGTATGGCAAGCCTATTGACGAATCACTGCTGAAACTTCCCGACAGCAAGGATGCCAAACTGGATCCGAGAACCATGGCGTTTACACCTATTGGCACAGACCAAATGACCTTTGCACGCTGGATAGGTCAGAATGAATTCATTTATCTGACGGCAGATACGATGGGGACTGCTCGATTGGGTGAGCAGCAAGTCATATTGACAAATCCTTTAGAAGGTAGTACAGAAACAGCGGCACTTACAGGAGATTGTTTGCAAGGAACAGGAGCCACTGCTGTGACACTGGTATCAACCAGCAAAAGTACAGTCAAGCAAGGAGGTAGTATGGGAATTACCTACAATGAAGCAGGAGGAACATCAACAACAGATGTTACCATGACGGATATGAATGGCGACGGTTATCCGGACATTATCGCAGGCGGTACTATTCAATATACCAACACTCAAGGCGGTCTCAGTGGAGAGAAATATGGTGGTATGGGTAAAACCACTGGAACGCATAGTTCCAAAGCTTGGGGAGCAGGTGGAAACCCTGTAGCTTCGGGTGTTGCACTCTTGGATATGATGACACCCTCCAAAGGTGGTTCTACTGGTATGCAAATGAATACTGGACTCAAAAAAGTTCTCAATAACCTGCGTACATCTTTCCTTGCCAAAATATCCATATCTGGTAATATTCCTGAGAATACAGAAGATGCTGTAGAAACATTCATGGACATCAATGGGGATGGACTCCCCGATAAAATTCTGACTGATAGAAGAGTTCGATTGAACCTTGGATATTCGTTTACTGATCCTATAGCATGGGATATAGACCGCTTACAGGGCGGAAAGACAAGATCTTACAACATAAGTATAGGTGCTGGTGATACGATTTTTGCAAAAAAACATATTACAGAAGATAAGAAAAGTATAGTAAAAGCTTCGGGGAGTATTAGTGGAGGAGTTGGTTTGGTATCCTCTCGCGGTGTAGAAGAATATGATTTGATGGATATCAATTCCGATGGCTTGCCCGATAAGGTCTGGATGACAGACGATAAAGTCTTTGTCGCCTTGAATAAAGGAGACGGATTTACCGATGGCATTCTCTGGAAAGGAACCTCGTTGTTGAGTGAGAACATCTCTACAGCAGAATCAGTTAATGGAGCATTTACCTATACGATTTTCACTCCTATGCCTACTCCAGTTATCAAAATTTGTTTGAATCCAGGCGCAAGCACAGGACACTCCATCAACCGTACAACCTACGCTTTGCAAGACGTAGACGGAGACGGCTACCTCGACATCGTAGAATCCGATAAGGAAAGTGAACTGAAAGTAACCCGTTCTGCCATCGGCAGAACGAACATGCTCAAGAGCGTGACCAACTCCCTTGGCGGAACCTTTACATTGGACTACGAACACAGCACGCCTACCTACGGCCTGCCCGGTGGTAAATGGGTAATGTCGTCCGTAACCATTGACGATGGTATCCGTGATGATGGACCGATGATGAAGACGATGTTTGCCTATTCAGATGGACAGAAAGATCGCCACGAGCGTGAGTTCCTCGGTTTTGGAAAGGTCGTAACCAAGAATATCGACACCGAACAGGGTGAATCCGCAGTCTATCGTCAGGCTGTGCAGCTCTACGATGTGTCCACCTACTATGCACAGGGCAATGAGCTTGGAGCGTCTGTAGAGGATGCCAAAGGCAACAAGTACACCGAGACACGCAATGAATATGACGGCTATTATATCACAGCCAACGGTGACAGCTATACTTTCAACAAACAGAAGAAACTCTGTAGCGACCGCGCTTCCGCTTTCGTGCCGCTACGCTATACCGCCAATAAACAGTATGAGGGACAGGCAACCGGTATCACCACCTCTGAGGCTTGGAACGAGTATTACCTCACAGGCTATCACGGAGAGCTGAAGTCCTACAAGTTCAGTGATAAGGGCAAGTTGGGTGCTGACGGTTCGGGTAAGTTCGACTACCAAACCGCAATACAATATGCTCACAATGATAACAAACATATCTTCGGGCTACCTACCAACGTAACCGTAACAGGCGGTGATGGTAAGACTTATCATCAAGTTTCTGCGACTTACGATTTGAACTATGCCGACCATATTACGCAGATTAAACAACAACTCGGAAGCGGCGAAGCTGTCTCTGACTATACTTATGATGCTTACGGCAACATTATCAAGACCACGCTTCCTGCTAACAGCAAAGGACAGCGCATGTGGTACACCTACCGCTATGAGCCGGTGATGAATATGTATGTGGAGCGCATAGACGATGCATTTGGCTACCGTAGCGAGGCTGCCAACTTCGACTACCGCTATGGTATGGCACTCCGCCGTATGGATCTCAACCACTTCTATTATGAAACGGATATAGACAACCTCGGACGTGTGAAAGCTGTGCGTGGTCCTAATGAGTTGGCAACAGGTGTGCCGTACATCATTGCCTTTGACTATCAGCCTAAGGCTACTTTCGGCACCAATGGTATTACATCGCCTGCTTACGCAGTGACGAAGCATTACGACATACAGCACCCAAGCGATGATATGGAGACTGTAACCTTTGTGGACGGCTTCGGGCGTCCCGTTCAAGTGAAGAAAGACGGTGTGGTAACGACAGCAGCCAAGGGTAGTGCTCCGAAAGACGAGAACGTGATGATTGTCAGCGGACGCAATATCTATGACGCTTTCGGTCGTGTGGCTAAGGCTTACTACCCTGTAACCGAAGCAGTGGGAAACAAGACAACTTTCAACAAGGCTTTTGACAACATGTCGCCAACCGTAACGGTTTATGACGTGCTTGACCGTGCCATGAAAGTAACACTTCCGGACAATGCTGAGACCAAGACGGAATACTCTACGGACGCAGGTAGCAATGCACTCGTAACGACTGTAACTGATGCGTTGGGTAATCGTCAGGCTACCTATACCGATGGTAGTGGCAAGACCGTGAAGACCGAGCAACTCAGCGGACCCGATGGTATCATTACCACTTCTTTCGAGTATGATGGTATCGACCGATTGGTCAAGGTAACAGACACCGAGGGCAACGTAACGACATCCGTCTATGATATGGGTGACCGTCGCACAGAGGTAAATCACCCTGCAAGCGGTATCACCATCTTTACCTACGATGCTTTGGGCAATGTGATAACCAAGCAGACAGCCAACCTCAAGAAGGAAGGCAGGACCATCAATTACGAGTATGACTACGGTCGTCTGACGGCTATCAACTATCCCGACCATCCGGAAAATAACGTGAAGTACCATTACGGTGGTATCAACTCTTCTTACAACCGTATCGGCAGATTGATGCTTCGTGAGGACGGCAGTGGCGCGATCGAGTATTACTATGGTAAGATGGGTGAGGTTACCAAGACGGTGCGCACGCTGATTGTGCCTAATCAGGCAGTGGCAACATACGTGACACAGTGGAAGTACGACAGCCATAATCGCCTATTGGAAATGATTTACCCCGATGAGGAAAAGGTAACCTACGGCTACAACCTCGGTGGGCAGGTAGACCACGTCCGTGGTTACAAGTCCTACGGCTACGACTATGTGAACAAGATTGGCTATGATAAGTTTGAGCAGCGCACTTACCTCAAATACTGCAACGGAGCGGAAACGTTCTATAGCTATGACCCTGCACGCAGACGTTTGCAGAACCTCGTGGTGAATACCAAGGCAGGTATTATTATGGACAATGCCTACAGCTACGACGCAGTGAGCAACGTGCTCGGTATTAAGAACAATGCTCCACTCCCACAGAGTGGCAAGGCAGGCGGACAGATGAGCCATAGTTACTCTTATGACCCATTGTATCGTTTGGCAAGCGCAACGGGAACTTATAAGGGAACGGACAATAAAGCCGCTTCTTATACGTTATCTATGGGCTACGACAACATGCATCGCATCACGAGTAAGAAGCAACATCTCTCGCAGACAGGTGTGCAGTTCGAGGGCACGCTCAACGCAGGCTATGAACTCGCCTATACTTACGGCAAGGATGCGGGCAGAAAGTTCCAGCTCGATAATGTTCGTGATATCAACTACCGCACGGAAGAAACTCCTACGGACAGCACGAACATCAACAACGGACACAAGTACATCTACGATGCCAACGGAAACCTTGTCTATATCAATACCTCTCGTGTAAAGAAAGACGGCAAGGAGGATGAAAAGGCAAGTGAGCAGAAGTACCGTTGGGACGAGGAAAATCGCTTGTTGGCTGCCGATGAAAACGGCTTTGTGAGCAACTATTGGTATGATGCCGATGGTGAGCGCACGGTGAAGACCAGCGGTGAGAACGAAGCCATCTATGTGAACTCCGAGTTCTCGGGTGGCAACACCGGTACGGCACGCTTCTCGCTCTATGTCAGCCCATTCCTCGTGGCAGGGCAAGGTGGCAAATATACGAAGCACATTTATGTAGGTAGCCAGAGAATTGTCAGCAAGCTTGGCGACCTCGCAAGCTATGGCGCAGACCCAAGACGAATACCGTATGCAGGCAATGAAGCTGATGGTCTTACCATTAACTACAAGGATAAGTACAACCAGCAGTTACAATCCATCAAGGACAATTACAAAACGTTTGACTTGCCATATAATGGTAAAGACAACGATGACTACGTAAACGGTCAAGGCTTCTGCTGCAATGATGGTACGCCGGAAGCAGCACAGGCAAGGGCTATGGCACGCACAAGGGCTGCAAACGGCAACTTCAAGCCCAACGACGAGTACGAGAAGATGCAGTTCTTCTACCATCCAGACCACTTGGGTAGCAGTAGTTACATCACCAACCTTGATGGCGAAGTATCGCAGCACATCGAATACGTTCCATTTGGAGAAGTATTCATCGAGGAGCGCAACAACACTTGGAACACGCCTTATCTCTTCAATGCCAAAGAGCTGGATGAGGAGACGGGTATGTACTACTATGGGGCACGGTACTATGATCCAAGGTTGAGTCTGTGGATGAGTGTGGACCCAATCTCTAATTATGACCCACGAAATGGTGAAAACTATCTTGATGGTCAGCACAATGATGGATTTTATAATTTTAGAAATCTAAATCCATATGTATATTGCTACCAGTCACCAATAACTTTAGTCGATCCTGATGGAAAACAAGTTTATGCAGTGTTCAATAAAGCTTCTGGACAACTTAAAATAATACCAAACATCAGCAAGATTAACAAAAGATTGCGTTATAAGTTCGTAGATGCCTTGACTTTTTCTAAGTTAACAAAAGCAGATATGAAAAAATATAACTATGGTATTCTTGTAAAAGGTGTCTTTACAGGAGGTCATTTTGAGAATGGGCAGATTGTACATAATGGAAATCCTAAAGAGAAGGCGATTTCTGCGGGTACATATAATATTCTGGAAAATAAAGGGAATACAAATCCTGACCATGCCTTGTTTTTCGTATTAGATCCTATTGATGATTCTCCATATGACAAAATTGATGATAGACCTGGTGAAATAAATAGTCAAGGTGAAAAAAGAAGTGGGTACAATCTTCATCCTGGAAATGTAAGTTGGGGCTGTGTTACGGTTTGTAGAAGCAACACGCTATCCCCTGAGGAAAGGGAACAGGAATGGCATATAATTCATAATGTGATAAGTCATACAAAAACGGAGAAAGTCCCCGACAATCGTGGATTACATAGGTATTTCCCTGGTAAGCAGATTAAGTTTGGCGTTCTAAAAGTTCGAAATAGATGAAAAATAAATATCTCCTCTGCTTTCTATTTCTATGGCATTGCTATTCTTGTACATTAGAGCCAAGAATAGCAATACCTCAAGAATTAAAACAAGAGCTTGTAAGAACAGGGCATTATAATTCGTATGTAAGATTATTGAATCAGTCTTTGGATTCAAATAACGTAGAGGACTTATCTCATTTCTTAAGCATAGATTATTTTTCCACTTGTTCAACAGGTTCAGAACATGGACAAATTTTACTAGAAATATTACGGGAAAAAGGTGACGTGTCTGTTTTCAAAGCCCTTACACTTTTAAGTCAATCAAAAAAAATGAGTGTCAAAGGGTATCTCTTAATAGGAATAGATAGTCAAGAAAAATGCGACATTAGCTATTTTATAGAAAAGTACCCTAGGTCTTTTGGATATCTAAAGATAAAGCCATGGTAAATGATTTGAATTCTTACAATCTCGGTGGACTGGTGGATCATGTGCGTGGTTACAAGTCCTACAGCTACGACTATGTGAACAAGATTGGCTACGACAAATTCGAGCAACGTACCTATCTGAAGTACTGTAACGGAGCGGAGACCTTCTACTCTTATGACCCACAGCGTCGCAGACTACAAAACCTTGCGGTCAATGTAGGTGGCAAGAGCATCATGGACAATGCCTACAGCTATGATGCCGTGAGCAATGTGTTGGGTGTTCAGAACAATGCTCCACTCCCACAGAGCGGCAAGGCAGGTGGACAGATGAGCCACAGTTATACTTATGACCCATTGTATCGTTTGGCAAGTGCAACGGGAACCTATGCAGGAGCCAACAGCAAGACGGCGTCCTACACCCTTGCCATGAGCTACGACAACATGCACCGCATCACGAGCAAGAAGCAGCACCTCACGCAAAGTAACGTGCAGTTCAACGGTACCCTCAATGCAGGCTATGACCTCATCTACACATACAATAGTGATGAGGGCAAGAAGTTCCAACTGGCCAACGTTCGTGACATCAATTACCGCACGGAAGAGACACCTACGGACAGCACGACTATCAACAACGGTCACAAGTATGAGTACGATGCTAACGGTAATCTTGTCTATATCAATACCTCTCGTGTAAAGCGTGACGGCAAGGAAGATGAAAAGGCAAGCGAGCAGAAGTACCGTTGGGACGAAGAAAACCGCTTGTTGGCAGCAGATGAGAACGGATTTGTGAGCAACTATTGGTATGATGCTGATGGCGAGCGCACGGTGAAGACCTCGGGCGAAAACGAAGCTATCTTTGTCAACTCCGAGTTCTCGGGTGGTAACACGGGTACGGCACGCTTCTCGCTGTATGTCAGCCCATACCTCGTTGCAGGACAGGGCGGCAAGTACACCAAGCATATCTACATCGGTAGTCAAAGAATCGTTTCTAAATTGGGCGACTTGGCAAGCTATGGTGCAGACCCAAGAAAGATTCCTTACGCAGGTAATGAGGCAGATGGTGTGAAAGTGGACTATAAGACAAAATATGGCGAGCAGTTGCAGGCAATTAAAGATAATTATCGTACCTTTGACATCCCCTACAACGGTCAGGACAATACCGACTATGTGAACGGCAAGGGTTTCTGCTGTGACGACAACACCCCCGAGGCTGCACAGACAAGGGCGATGGTCAGAACAAGGGCAGGTGAAGGCAGTGGTGCTAACGAAAAGTTGCAGTTCTACTACCACCCCGACCACTTAGGAAGCTCCAGCTACATCACCAATCTTGACGGTGAAGTGGCACAGCACATCGAGTATGTGCCGTTTGGTGAGGTGTTCATAGAGGAGCGCAACAATACTTGGAACACGCCTTATCTCTTCAATGCAAAAGAATTTGATGAGGAAACAGGTATGTACTACTATGGTGCGAGATATTATGAGCCGAGGTTGAGTTTATGGATGAGTGTGGATCCGATGCAGGAGAAGTATCCTAGCGTATCTGCATATACTTATACAAACGGAAATCCTATCGTTTTTGCAGATATTCTGGGATTGTATCCAAAGCATTTATTACAACTACATAAAACATCGTGGTGGAAGAGTAATTATTATACCTTTACTCCTGTTGCAGTTCATCTGTTATCGCTTGTTTCAGGCGTAAATGAAAGTAATATAGCAAAAGCAAAAGTTTACGAACGCAGTGTTACACACCCATATCCGTGGTATGGTAGTGAACACTATGGTGGAATCACGCTACCACAAGGCAATGGTTATGCTATAACATTCACCAACAACCTCTTTGACGATAATAGTTTAGGGCAAAACTATTATGCTTGGCTTAATATTGCAAGCCACGAAGTTGGACACATAAACCATATTGATGAAAGCAACAAATTTGCAGATGTTAATTATCAAACTTTACTTGAGGCTTCCATGTACTCAAAAGATCCAGTTATAATACCAAAATCAGCAAATCGAACTGGTTCGTATTTAACAAAATTTGCGTATTCATATATCGAATCTGGTGGTCATGATTCTTCTCCCTTAGAAAAACAAGCAGAAAATGGATCTATTGTATTTCGTAATTTTAATAAATTTGTCAACCAAAAATATGGTGCAAATTCTTTAGAGAATTTAATTAAGTCAAACAATACGGATAAATACAAGATAAATAAAATTAATGTATGGTGGGAAGATTATGAAAATCAAAATAAGTAATGCTATGCGATATATTGTTGCTTGTGCAATATTGGCAGGATGCTCAGATAACTCAATTTCTCTTGATATTAACGATAAAGGAGTATATACAAAACAAGGAAATGGTATTTATTATATGTCAATAGAAGAAGATGGATTAAATTACATGATATATGATGTGGAACTTAGAAAAGATTCCGTAGCAGTTAATGTATTCTATTTCAATAGAAATAATCCATCTTACAAAGTTACGACGGCACTACATCCCAAGGAAATGCAAAAAATAAATCTCAAATCTTTTACAAGATACACAATAGAAAATCACTCAAATGGAGATAGAAATGGTGGTTGCGTTACTTTCAAAACAGATTCGTTCGGAAGACCATTAGTTGACACATATAAAGAATTGAATACTGTCGACGAAATAGTTTCTCATATGGATAATGCTCCAAATCGAGAGTTATCAAAATAAAAAGAATAACAAACGTGGCACGGAAACGCCAAGCCACAGCAGCGATAAAGAACAGATTGTATAACAAAAACAGCAAGACTATGGTAAACCATATATAAACAGTTTGAACTTACCCATACAAGGGTATGCCCCAACACCCTTATAAGGGTAACGGGCAATACCCTTATATGGGTGTTCATCATAACCATTATGTGGGTATTAAAAGCCGTAAGCAATAAAACAGGAAAGAACGACGTTAAATAATTGATAACCATAATTAATTAGAAATTATGATTGAATTTGAAATAAAATCAAAAAAGCAGCATATATCGGTGAACATAAGAGACAGACCCAAGACGAATACCGTATGCAGGCAATGAAGCTGATGGTCTTACCATTAACTACAAGGATAAGTACAACCAGCAGTTACAATCCATCAAGGACAATTACAAAACGTTTGACTTGCCATATAATGGTAAAGACAACGATGACTACGTAAACGGTCAAGGCTTCTGCTGCAATGATGGTACGCCGGAAGCAGCACAGGCAAGGGCTATGGCACGCACAAGGGCTGCAAACGGCAACTTCAAGCCGAACGACGACTACGAAAAGATGCAGTTCTACTACCACCCCGACCACTTGGGCAGCTCAAGCTACATCACCAATCTTGACGGCGAGGTAGCTCAGCACATCGAGTATGTGCCCTTCGGTGAGGTGTTTATCGAAGAACGCAACAACACATGGAACACGCCTTACCTCTTCAACGCCAAGGAATTGGATGAAGAAACCGGATTATACTATTATGGTGCAAGATACATGGACCCCAAAATCTCCATGTGGTTAGGGGTAGACCCGATGGCTGAGAAATATCCGAATTTAACAGGGTATTGCTATACAATGGATAATCCTATAATATTAATTGATCCAACTGGTATGGAACCAGATGGTTGGGGTGGTAAAAATAATGAAAATGGAACAACAACGTACACGTATGATGCAAAAGTTACTGCTGATAATTATAGCCAATTAGGCTATGATGTATATAAACCTAATGGGAGTATTATTAACAATGCAACAATTAATGGGCAAACTGGAGAAAATGGGCAAACTAGTGTTTATTTAGGTAATAATGCAAATGACGTTTCATTTACATGGCCAAATTCTACTGTAACTCCTTTTCAAGTTGGAACAGAATGGCTTACTGGTAAAGGACCAAGACATAGAGATTTTACAAATGGAGATCTGTTTACAGAAATGCTCAAAAAACATGAGCATATTGAAGATACAAGAAATATGATTATTAATAATGTTATGAATGGGGGAGCCTTAAAAGGTACTAATCCCTATAAATTAGGCGGTATTGAAGGTGTCGGTTTGTACATAAGAGATTATTCAACCCTAATTACAGGAGGATTAACAGGAAATCTTGCTGTAACTTATCTTGGCTCTTACAATTTAGACTGGGTAGCGAAACCCAATGCAGAGAATGGGACAATATCTGTTACTTTCTCGATATATAATACCTCCACTATGCAATCGGCATCTAGACCTCCTATTTTAGGATATTTGCCTATTTGGCAGAAAACTGTTGGTAGTATGATAAATAAAAAATTTAAAAAGGGATGGGGTTCAATAACTTCACAATCATTTAGATGGACAGAAACTTTACAAATGAGACGATAATGAAATTGAAGTATTTAATATACAGTTGTATTGTATTTTTATTTGGCTGTAATTCTCCCCAAATAGAGAATACTTACTTTATTGGGAATTGGAAAGCTGATGACGGCGCTGAAATAATGATTAATAAAGATGGCACTTGTGTCTTGAAATCTCTAAATTATAACATTATAAACACTGCAACCGATGAATTAAGGAAATTAAATACAAATGGTACATGGCAGATTGAAAAGGACGTAAACAGTGGTATCCTCTTTGGAATTAATGAAGGTATAAAAATAACTTATGGTTTAGAAGATATGAGAGGGCAAGGTGAAATAATATTTTTTATTTCAGGTCAAGGCTTCAACGAGGATAATCCACCATGGGATTTATTTATATGGAAAGGTGATCCTGATGAAATGATAAAATATAAATTTATAAAACAATACGATAAGTAATATGCTAAATTGAGTATCATGACGTTTTGGGAGGTAATGACAAAATAACAATAGAAGCAAGATGGCAAATAAAAAAATGAAATTAATAATGTATCTCTCCTTTGCACTCTTTTGTTGTTGTACAAATACAAATAACAGAAAAGATAGCAAAGAGGATTTTTATACAAGGACTTCAGGTTGGGATTACATGAGGATACCTCTAATTAAACCTTTCGAAGTAACGTGCACCGATAATGTCCAGTGGATTGTAGATACAAAAATTCCTCCGACAACTATTCAAAATATACAGGGACCGAGCGATGTTAAGAGAGTGGGCGTATATCCTCCGTATATATTATTATATTGTAAAGGAGAACCGATAGTTTCCGGACAGCCAGTCAAAGAAGCATGGTTTATTATTAATGCTAATGAGAATAGGATTTATGGCTTTAAGACACAAAAAGACTTTCTTTTATTTGCATCAGATTGTCGATTATCTAATCTTAAAACATTTGATGTAAATAATATTTGGCAATCTTTTTCTAATGGGAAAGCATTGCCGTGGACAAAGAATATTGATAAATATAAACAATGAAATCATCCATTTTAACGTGAATTCGTCGAATTCACGTTAAAATAATTACGTAGGAAACGCACCAGCCATCTCACAAAAGTCAAGCTACCAACATTGCTAACGGAATAAGCATATATGACAGCCCTAAGAAAAATGGCATGATGGCGTTTTGGCAATCGGAAACCAGATACGATAGCAGGGACTTACTGAGTGTGTCCCGGCGACATGCTCTTCATGAAAAGCTTCCACGGGACAGGGAGGTCATGCTTACACCATAAGTTGTGGCAAGGTTACTCTTCCCTGGATGAGAGTATGTTAGGAGTATTACCACAGATAGCTACTGCAAGTTTGCCGCATATCAGAAGGATTACCCGAAGGCTCACACAGGAGGAAAAGCCATTTCTCAGCCTTCCATATCTCTCACAGAAAGTAACGATAGAGAATACGAACAAATTCAGCTGGAAAAATATTCCTCCAAAATTCGATTTAATTGATTTCATAGACGGATTGAGCGAACAATGGAACACCGTCTTCTTCGTTCGGCTTTTTTTAGGTATCAAAGCCTGAATATCGGCCAGCACATCCTCCATCGTGTAATTACCATCGTTGCTTTGATACAGTTCTGCGGCAAGAAGGATGCTCGCTTCTCCTTTCTCCACTTTCTTGAAGTTGTAGCCGAGTGCCCCTCCAAGGTTCTTCGTGGCTGAAATCTTCGCTATCATCTTTTGCGGTAGTCTATGGTCAGATTGATAGCCTGCTCCTGTAAGGCTATGATTTGAGTCGACAGTTTCTCCAATTTTTCAAGCAGGATTTGTGCTGTCTTGACCGAATGATAACTGTTGATGGCACGAACAGTTTGATTATATAGCACTCCAATCTTATGGATTTGTGCCGTCAGTTCTGAGAGTTTCCGGTAGTATTCCACGGCAGATTTGTCCACCGTAATGACCTTAAAACTATCGCCAAGAATACGCCCGCGCACAAAATCCGACTTGGTCTCGGCCCCTGAACGCTGAAACAAGTCAATCGCCCTTTGCTGGTCTTTGGGGTTGGGCAGCCGTACATGCCAGTTGTCCCAGCGTGGCTTTTCAACTTCTTTTCGCTTAGAACGCAATTCCTCTTCCTTATTCATAGCTTCCTTTAATCACGACTTTGGAGTGATTTAATCCCCCTTTCGGGGCAAGGGTCTTTGTGGTACAAATGGTAATTTGTGGTACAAAGACACACCTTGCTGATGTAGAAAATGGGATTATAAGCCCCTGCTGTGTTACTGCATTCATTGAATACAGTAACTCGGCGTAGGCTTGCATTCGAGGAATGCAGTAATTCAGAGTTTCCTCCATCTTTCCACATCTTCCTTGTATTGGTCGAGGTGTTCCCGCAGTACCTGTTCGACATATCCCGAAACGCTCGCTCCATGCTCACCGATTCTCCGCACCACGAAGTCTAACTTTCGTTGGATTTCCTCTGATACATACACGGCTTTGCGGTGGCTGTTGCGAAAGGGCTGGAGATATTTCCCCTGAAACTCGGATAATTGCTTTCTGTCCTTTGTTTTTCCCATTCTTTGATGAAATTCTTCGGTAGAAGTAGCCCTTTCTGTTGGCGACAACGCTGTTTCTTGATAGGACGGTTGAGAAAAATCCTCGTTACTCTCCTTGTCATTTTGTTCCTCAACTTTATCAACAGGCTCAAACCTTCTCTTTTCCTCTTCATAATCGGAGGGCTGGTCAAAATCGGGTAACTCTTCGGGCTTGCGGAGCTTAACGCCATAATTTCCCATATCTCTAATGGCTTGTTCCAAGCGTTGTTTCCTTTTTTCATCTATTCTTGCCATAATTTCTTGGGTATCGGGTTATAGTGTTTTTCAAGCATGGCTTGTATGTCGCTCTGCTTGTAGAGTATCTTCCCTCCGATTTTGTAGAAAGGAAGCGTTCCTGAGTTTCTGTACTCTTGGAGCGTGCGTGTGCTGAGCCGTAATTGCCTGCACACTTCCTCGCTCGAAAGGTAAACCTCGCCATCTAACATCGGACGAGCTGTGGCACAATACCGCTCCAACTTCTTCAAAGTGCCTTCCATCAGTTGTGAAAACAACTGCATCTGAGGGTCTTCCCGCGTAATGATTTCATTCTCTGCCATAATTCATTCATTTTTTGACTTCATTCAGCATTTCGCTGATGTCGGTCTGTTTGTAATAACACTTGTGTCCAATCATTGAGAAAGGGATTTTGCCCGTATCTCGGTATGATTGTAGGGTACGCTTGCTGATGCCTAAACGCTTGCACACGGCTTCGTTGTTGAGCCATTGCTCGGTCTCGGGAGGATTGCCGATGAGTTTTTTCACTCGGTGGATAAAGTCTGCAAACTCGGAGCGGTGTCGCTCCCACACTTTGCGGTCGATGATAATGAGTTTCATTGCCTTAATTTTGTTTTGATTACGTTATTGTTACTCGGCAAACGAGCTGTTACGCTGCCCGTTGCCGTACTTATCGGGTGCAAAAGTAAGTGGTCAAGAGCATCGCTACAAGGGATGAGGAAAAGCAGGGAAATGTCAGGAAAACAAGAGAAAAGACCACGAGGAAATCCCTCAGCGTTATTGCGGTAATGAGATGAGGTGCCAGTTCTTTCCTTTTATTGCATATTTGTTGGTCTATCGACAGTTCGATAGTTCGACAAATCGAGATGTCGAACTATCAATAGTTTGTTTTGACGATAGTTTGTTTTGACGATAGTTTGTTTTGACAACAGATAGTCTTGACAACAGATAGTCTTGACAACAAATTGTTATGACAACAAATTGTTATGACAACAAATTGTTATGACAACAAATTGTACAGACAATAAGTTGTACAGACAATAAGTTGTACAAAAAATGGCTTGTCATATAATAAGATTGTTAAGACAATCGTTAGTTCTAACTATTGTTTCTACAATTCGCTTTTGCGTCCAAAGAGCCTGAGTATGCCGTATTCTTGTCGTGCCTATCTCTCTACGGCAGCCTTGCCCTGCAAGGTTGGGAGAGATGAATACGACCGCACGGATATTGAGAATTGTAGTACTGCCTTGAAAAAGAAAAATCCTGCGGTGGAGATTCTTCTCTCCATCCACAGGACTTGACCTTTCAGGGCAGACAGGCTGCCGTTGTACCTTTGCACGATAAGAAACGGCATCAGGAACTTTGCGTGCGCCTTTGCCTACAACGCCTTCGGGCTTGCTTCCTCCGTCTGTTTGACCGTTGGCAGGTTGTTGCTCTCGATGAGCAGCACTATTGTGCCTGTCAGTTCGGTGTAAAGACGGTCGTATTGTCCGCTTGCGGCAAATGCGTCCGTCAGTTCATACCCAGCGAATGTGGCTTGAACAGCCTTGTTCGCCAACAATAAAAGCGAAAGCCTCTCGGGGAGCGGTGCAGGAAGTTCCCTCTCAAACTCGTCCTCCAAGACAGAAACAAGGGTATCGTACTTTGAGAAATGCAGTCCACTGAAAAGCACTTCACTTGCTATTCTTTCTGCTTCTAAATGATTAAAACCTTGCGCCACGGCATCGCAGTAGGCGGTCAGTGCCATATCGGCTCTTGCCGTGATAAACTCCTTGTCTCCCAATCGCTCGGGGTGATGTTCACTCATATAGCTTTCCAACTTCAATCGGAAGAAGGAAACTTCCTTTTTGTTCTTCTGTTTCATTGTTCTTCTTGTTAAAAAGTTAGACTTCTTTTTTGATTCATTCATTACGGCTGTTACAGCCCAATTATGGGACTTGACTTTTTCGGTGTTCTTGACGGACACAGCCGTAAGGCTTTACGCAGTACCCTTGTATGCTCACTACCCATCAGGGGTTGCATTTCCTTGGCAATCTTGCTCTTGGTCACCCGTGCATAAATCTCGGTCGTGGAGATAAAGCGATGCCCCAGCATCTTGCTCACCGTCTCTATCGGAAGTCCGTTCTCCAGACAGATGGTCGTGGCAAAGGTGTGCCGTGCGGTGTGTGAGGTCGCTTGGGTATGCGGTGGCAGTCCTGCCTTAATACATATCTCCTGAATAGTTCTATTGAAATTACTGTTGCTGGGAAACTCTCGAAAGAAAAGCCCCTCCCTTCGTTCGTGGCTCACAATGGCGAGTATTTTCTCGGCAACGGGCAGCAACGGGACAATACTTCTGTTCTGTGTCTTTGTTCGGCAGAGGGAGATATATCTGCGTCCATCACTGAGCGTATAGACATCATCCATTCTGAGTTTCTTCAAATCGGAGAATGCCAGCCCCGTAAAACATCCCAGGAGGAAAATAAGTCTGCAATGGTTGTCTGTCGAGCGGTGCGGACGGTAAGCTAAGAGTTTTTGCAGGTCGTCCGCCGTAAGTGCATTGCGCTCGTAGGTAGGCGTTTCTATGTCTATGAGTTCAAAAGGGTCTTCACGAACGTATCGCTCCTGCAATACCTTGCGAATGACCTGATGCAAGTGGCGTAGGCGGTTGCCGACACTGCTTTCCTTGTTTCCCAAGTCCCGAAGCATGAAAAGGCGATAGTCCTCAAGGAAAGTCTTGTCCACCTCTGTGGGCATACAGTCTGCCCTGTCCCTTACTTGCAGGAAATGAACAAAACTCTTGTAGCTGTCCTTAAAAGCCCTGACGGTCGCCTTGCTTAGTGTTCTGCCCTGCAAATCCTCCTTTTCTTTACAGACGGTTTGGTATAACTCCGTAAGTGTTGGCATAGGGCGACTTTGCTGCATATAACGCTCCTTGAGGTATTCCGCCGTGATATAGTTTTCTTCCCTTAATGTACGTTCATAGAGTGAATGCAAGCACTCTTCGATTGAGTTCAGTTGCAGATTGATGCCGCTTGAATTACCTGCTGTCGCCTTGATGCGCCCTTTTCGGGCAAGCCACTCGTCGGGGGAAGTTTGCAACTGCGTGGAAAACGATGAGGAGGTGCCGTTACAGGTGATACGGCAACGGATTACGCATAGTCCGTCTTCATTGGTCTTGCTTCTATCTATGTAGAATAGTATGGCAAATGTACTTTTCATTGTTCTGCGGTTTTAGTTGGTCAGTTGATAATGTGCGAGTTGTGGAAGTATTTTCTCTATGTCCAGAAAGACACGCTCGGGAGAAGTCTCCGCATACACTTGCGTGGTTTTGATTTGACTGTGTCCGAGCATTTTGGAAACGCTCTCAATGGACACGCCCTCCGACAGTGTCATCTGAGATGCGAAGGTATGCCGTGCCATGTGATAGGTCAGCGTTTTCTGAATACCGCAAAGCCGTGCTATCTTTTTGAGGTGTATGTTTACCGTGTCGCATCCGGGTATGGGCAGCAGATACCCCTTGGGCGGTTCGTGTCGGAAAGCCCTCGTGTGAATGCCCCGATAACGCTCGATAATGGCAGCGGCTTCGGGAAGTAGGGGGATGTGACACACGTTGCCCGTCTTCATTCTCGGCTTGCGTATCCAAGTCATTCCCGCTTCGTGAAAGATGTGCTGCTCCGTCAAGTGATACACGTCGGTATAGGAAAGCCCCGTCAGGCAGGAGAAAAGGAACATATCCCTCGACACTTTTTCATAGCCTTGCAATTTATCTTCTCCCAAGGCTGCGATACGACCTACCTCCTCCCTTGTGATGTAACGTGGAGTACCCACTTCCCAACGAATGGAATGGTTGATGAAGGGATAGGTGTCAATGATGTGCCGTTTATGTAGGTCTTTGAGCACGGAAGCCAACATAGTGAGATAACCAGCAGATGTATTGAGCTTGAATCTCTTTTCTTTGGCGAAGTAGTCCTCCAAGTCCTTGACAAGGGCGGCATCGGCTTTCTGTATGGGAATATCCTCCACACGGTAGCGATACCTGACGAAGTTTGCCAGATGCTTGCGAAAGAGCAACAGGCATTTTAGTCTGCGTTCGCTGCGGTCTATGCCCACACGCTCACGGAAGCGGTCGATATACTCGTCCGTATGATAAAGCAGTCCTTGTGACTCACTGTTCAGTCCGAATACAAGCTCCCGTACTCGCTCTGCCGTGATGGGAGCATCGGATTTACCCGAAAGAGACTCATAAACCTTGTGTATGCTCACTTGTAGGCGGTCAAGTTCCTTGTTTACCGATACGGCTTCGGCACTCTTGCCCAGCAGTCGGTTTTTGCGACTGTCCCACAAACGAGGAGTACACGAGCATTTGCAACTAAATTGTACCATAGAGCGTCCTGCGCTGATGCGTCCCATGATGGGACTTTTTCCGTTTTTGTCCTGCGTACCTCTCTTGAGGTAGAAAAGCAGCTTGAATTTTTCTTTTTCCATTGTTTTTTGCTTGCAAAATTACACTTCTTTGAGGAACTTTGAGCGATGCAAAACACTGATAATGAAAGAGAAAACACCGTTTTAGTTACCACTTTAAGCCGTCCTTTTCCTTTCATCGTTTTTCGAACGATTTGGTAACTGAACTCCCTCCTTTTCGCTCCCTTTTCTGCCTATTTCCTCAAATGCAACCCGATGAAGAAAAAAGCAATATACACTGTGTGTCAGTTAGATACAAGTTTTATTCCATTTCCTGCTTTCTACTCCCATACTTCCGCATAAAAGAAACGTAAACCTGGGTTCTTTCAGAAGTTTTCCGACTTGCGCACACCATACAATCTCTTATCTGGCCATTGCACTATATTGAGTTTATCATATACTATATGTGCATCGTGCAAATAATCCATTTGAGGAATTGAGACAGCCGTTACCAACACTAATCAACATACCACTAAAAAAACACGACTTATAGGTATAGTTCTTCTCTTATTTTGCTCATTTCAGGATTATTATTATCTTTGCATTCGGTTATACAACAATGTTATATGAGGAATACGCTGTCGCTGTACGAACTTAACCAGATTCTCGCGGAGGTTATAGATGCGGGAATGCCGCGCGAATACTGGGTTGAGGCGGAAATATCTGAACTCCGCGTCGTCCGGGGGCATTGCTATATCGACCTTGTTGAGAAGTCGGAAGGCTCAAACACGCCCGTTGCGAGAGCCTCGGCAAAATGCTGGCAGGCGACATGGAGCATCGTGTCGCCACATTTCGAGAAAGTGACGGGGCTGCGTCTCAATGCAGGAATGAAGGTACTGATGCTCGTAAGAGCCAGTTTCCACCCCGCATACGGCTTCTCGTGGATAATAGGCGACATAGACCCAACATATACGCTTGGCGACATGGCGCGCAAACGTCAGGAGATAATCGCACGGCTGAAGGAGGAGGGGGTGTTTGATTTGCAGAAGGAACTCACGTTGTCGCCGTTCTGCCGTAACATTGCGGTTATCAGCAGTGCCAACGCGGCAGGCTACGGTGATTTCGTGAAACAACTTGGGAACAATGACTACGGCTTCAGTTTTGTCACACGTCTTTTTCCAGCCATAATGCAAGGAGAAAATGTTGAGCAGAGCGTAATTGCAGCACTTGACTCAATATATGATGCCTCACAGACGGAAGATGTAGCCCCGGATTGTGTCGTTATTATAAGAGGCGGCGGGGCAACAAGCGACCTGTCAGGCTTCGACACGCTCGCGCTTGCCGAGAACGTTGCGCAGTTCCCGATTCCAATTATCACCGGCATAGGGCACGAGCGCGACGAGAGCATACTCGACATGGTGAGCAACACACGCGTGAAGACACCGACGGCTGCCGCAGCGCTTCTTGTAGACAACCTGAAACGCGTGTGGGACTTCCTACAATATGCACAGGGCGTGCTGGCCGCCGGCGCGAAGCAAAGGATGGACATGGAACAGATGAGGCTGCAGAGGGTGTCGCAGAAAATACCATCGCTGTTCTCGCTGGTGAAGGAAAGGCATGAAAACAACATCGCATTAATGCTACGCGAAATAATAGCCGCCGCACAACTCACAGTATCTGTTCAAAGGCATAAGTTGGATGCCATACACGGCAGTCTTAGCATATTGCCCGAACGTATGATTACCGGCGAGAAGCACCGCCTGCAGATGCTTGGGCAGCGTGCCATGTCGCTCGACCCGGAATTACTTCTGAAAAGAGGTTACAGCATAACAACGCATGAAGGCAAGGTTGTCCGCGACGTTTCAGGACTGAAACCGGGAGACAGTATAGAGACGAGGGTGGAGAATGGCTCGGTTCGTTCAACCGTTGTCTCAAGGAAACGAATAAGAAAACCAGGGAAAACAAATAAAATATTATAATATGGTGAAATACGAAGACGCACTGAAGGAACTGGAGCAGATTGTCGCACGGATGGAAAATGACGAGGTTGGCATAGATGACATGGCAACACAGTTGAAAAGAGCGCAGCAGCTTATAAAACTATGCCGTGACCGCCTCACCAAGACGGATGACGAAATAAAGAAAATGCTGTCAAATGACTGATTTTTAACTTACACGGCACAAGTATCTATAAAGTAACGAAAAAAAACAAAAAGTCAATGAAAAACTTGCGATTGTATGTTATTTTTGTTACTTTTGCACCAATATAACATTATAAAATCATTGTAAGCTATGAAAAACTTAGACTGGGCAAATCTGTCTTTCGGCTATATGCCAACTGATTACAACGTGCGGTGCTACTATCGCAACGGTAAGTGGGGCGAAATAGAAGTAAGCTCCGACGAGTATATCAAGCTGCACATGGCGGCAACGAGTCTTCATTATGGGCAGGAGGCTTTCGAGGGATTGAAGGCATACCGTTGTCCTGACGGCAAGGTGCGCGTGTTCCGCATGGAGGAGAATGCTGCGCGTCTGCAGTCAACATGCCGTGGCATTGTTATGCCGGAACTCCCGACAGAACTGTTCTGCGAAATGGTCAAGAAAGTAGTTCGCCTGAACCAGGAGTGGATACCACCGTATGAGAGTGGTGCAACGCTGTATATACGTCCTTTGCTCATAGGTACGAGCGCGCAGGTTGGTGTGCATCCTGCACAAGAATATCTCTTCCTGATATTGGTTACACCAGTGGGTCCATACTTCAAGGGTGGTTTCTCAACGAATCCTTATGTAATCGTCCGTGACCACGACCGTGCTGCCCCACTTGGAACAGGTACTTATAAAGTAGGTGGAAACTACGCAGCCTCGCTGTTCGCAAACAAAAAGGCTCACGAACTCGGATATGCGTGTGAGTTCTATCTCGATGCAAAGGAGAAGAAATATATCGACGAGTGTGGCGCAGCCAACTTCTTTGGCATAAAGGACAACACATACATTACGCCGAAATCGACGAGCATCCTGCCTTCTATAACTAACAAGAGCCTTATGCAAGTTGCGGAAGACTTGGGCATGAAAGTGGAGCGCAGGCCTATTCCGGAAGAAGAGCTCGCAACATTCGAGGAGGCTGGCGCCTGCGGCACGGCTGCTGTTATCAGCCCAATATCACGCATAGACGATGTTGAAACAGGAAAAAGTTATGTTATTTCAAAGGACGGAAAACCAGGTCCTCTTTCCGAGAAACTATACAATCACCTGCGTAATATCCAGTATGGCATTGAGGAAGACAAGCATGGCTGGACAACAGTCGTGATAGATTGATTTGCAATGATGACATAAATGTTCCTGCTTGCTTTGAAAAGCCTGGGATATGATGATATTTAACCGTAATGAGGGCGTGCCGTAACAGGCACACCCTTTTGTGACTTGAAAACAATGACAAAGAAAAACAAATTCGTGAGAATGGCAAACTTGTTGCTCGTGCCGGCAATAGCCATAACTTTCTCGTATTCTGCCTCGGCACAGACAAAAGGCGGAGGTATCTCAACAGAAATGTTGCAGATGATAGTGAAACACCAACTGAACACGGCTTCCGACGTGGCGTTGTTCAATGCGATGGCAGGAAACAACATAGACAACCTTGCAAAGAGTTTTGCAAGCAATGCAGATCTGGACACGCATTTCAGTGTGGAGACCGATGCACAGAGCATACACGACCAGAAGAGTTCTGGCAGGTGCTGGATGTTCAGCGGCTTCAATGTGCTGCGTTCCAACTTTGCAAAAAGAACCGATTCGCTGAGGGTGGAGTTCTCACATGCCTATCTGTTCTTCTATGACCAGCTGGAGAAGGCCAACCTTTTCTTGCAAGGCGTTGTTGACACGGGCAAACTGCCAATAGATGACCCCAAGGTGCAGTTCTTTTTCAAGAACCCCATTGCCGACGGAGGTACGTTCTGCGGTGTCGCCGACCTTACGGAGAAGTATGGGCTTGTGCCGATGTCCGTCATGCCAGAAACATACAGTGCCGAAAACACGTCGAAGATGCGCTCGCTGTTGATGAGCAAACTGCGCGAGCAGGGACTGCTCCTGCGCGACATGGTTGCAAAGGGAAAGAGCAAGAAGCAGATTGGTGATGAAAAGACAGAGATGCTTGGCGTGGTGTATCACATGCTGACGCTTATGCTCGGCAATCCTCCCCAGAACTTCTCTTACGCTTTCAAGAACAAGGATGGCGTGACGGTTGGCACTCCGCACAATTACACTCCGCAGGAGTTCTACCGCGAGGTGGTTGGCAACTCGCTCAACGGCACTTTCATAATGGTTATGAACGACCCGCGTCATGAGTATCACAAGACATACGAGGTGGAGTATGACCGCCACACTTACGACGGACATAACTGGGTGTATCTCAACCTCCCGATGGAAGAGATTGCAGGACTGGCAATAGCATCGCTGAAAGATGGTCACAAGATGTACAGCAGTTATGATGTCGGCAAGCAACTCGACCGCAAGAAAGGGCTGCTGGCACTCGACAATTTTGACTATGAGTCGTTGCTTGGCACCACATTCCCAATGAACAAGGCGCAGCGAATATCTACGTTCGACAGCGGCTCTACGCACGCAATGACGCTGACTGCCGTTGACCTCGATGCAAGCGGGAAGCCTATGAAATGGAAGGTGGAAAATTCTTGGGGGGCAGATTACGGCCAAAAGGGATGCCTTATTATGACCAACGACTGGTTCAACGAATACATGTTCCGGCTTGTTGTTGACAAGAAATACGTGCCTGCGAAACTCCTGAAGGAAGCACAGCAGAAACCAGTAATGCTTACACCAGACGATCCGTTGTTTGCCGAGGATAACTGATTTCTGCGATTGGCAATAATTGACTAAAGAGCGTTGAGCGAATACCTGTTATTTGATACAATAACGATTTCGCTCAACGCCTTTTCTTTCACATGTGGCGAATGTTCACACAAGGTGCTCCACTATGTCGGCACGTTCGCCTGGCAGCAGGTCGATTACGGGAATTTCAATCATAGTGTAGCATCCAGGCTGCTGGCGCATTGATGCGCGGGCAACGTTTACGAGGACCTGTCCTGTCAGTGCCGGGTTGTTTATGCTCATGTTGAACTCGATGCGTTGGTTCTGCGTTTTACCACTTACTCCTTTCCGTATCAGGTTAACGCCGTGCCCCATGTCGCGCAGTTCGTCAACCGACGGCACGGCAAAGACATGTGTCTCGTCATTTGAAAAGTACGGGTCGGCCTTTATCTCCGCTGCAACATTCTCAATCGTGGCATCCTTTTCAAGTTCAACATATACCATGCGGCGGTGTATTCCCTCGCCGAGCGGTATTGTCATTGAAAGCGCATTCGTAACACCGTCCTTCGATCGCGCGCAGACAGAGTGTCCCATCGACATACCTGGGCCAAAGTTGGTGTATGTTATTCCCTTCGGTGCGAGGCTCTGCATCATTGTCCTTACAACGCTGTCCGATCCCGGGTCCCAGCCTGCTGATATTACGCTGACAGTTCCAGTCTCCTTGTTCAGTTTCATCATCCTGTCGCGGTAGCCACGTATCTCGCTGTGAATGTCGAACGAGTCAACGGTGTTTATTCCCAATGGAATGATTTCCCGCGCATATTCCTCGCAACTGCGTGACGGCGTTGCAAGTATTGCCACGTCAACGTCTTTCAGTTCTTTGATGTCTCTCACAACGTCATATTGTGCCAGTTCTGCCGGTCTGTTCTCCGCGCCTTTGCGCCTCACGATGCCTGCCACATCAAAATCAGGTGCCGCCTCGAGAGCCTCGAGTGCGAAGCGTCCTATGTTTCCGTAGCCCACTACGGCTGCTCTTGTCTTCTTCATATTTTATTCCCTTTGTTTTATTTGTTGCAAAAGTATATAATTATGCTCTAAAACAAAATAAAACACAGGAAAAATTCTTATAATGCAATAAAAAGATAATTACCCGCGTTAATAATGATGTATATATACAATATAAAAAGACAGATGATTGAATACTTGAAGGGCGAACTTGTTGACCTAACTCCAGCCTTTGCCGTTGTGGATGTGAATGGGGTGGGTTATGGATTGAACATATCGCTCAACACATACAGTGCTGTTAAGGGCAAAAAAGAGACGCGGCTGTGGGTGTATGAGGCTATACGCGAAGACGCTTATGCGCTGTATGGCTTTGTTACGAAAAAAGAGCGCGAGATGTTCTTGCTGCTAATTTCGGTGTCTGGCGTTGGTGCAAACACAGCACGCATGATACTATCTGAAATGACCGTTGCAGAAGTATGCAACGTAATATCTTCGGGAAACGAACGCATGCTAAAAAGCGTGAAGGGCATAGGGCTGCGAACCGCGCAGCGCATAATAGTTGACCTGAAAGACAAGGTCGTGTCGTCTGGCATAGCCGAGGAACTGTCAGCATCGGCCGGAGAACAATCTGCGGCAGCAACAAGTCCGGTGAAGGACGAGGCGGTCAGTGCCCTGACAATGCTGGGATTCGCTCCCGCGCCGTCGGCAAAGGTGGTCGTGGCAATACTCAAAGAACAACCGGAACTGCCAGTTGAGCAAGTGGTGAAACTCGCATTGAAGCAGATAAGATAGTTCTCAGCAAATAAGGATGAACAACCTGAAGAAAATATACATATTGTTATTGGCGGCTGTAAGCATCAACGTGCTTGCATGGAATGTGGCACCATTTCTTCAGGACGACTTGACGAGGAGACGGGGTGGCGACAAACAGCAAACGTCACCTGACGACAAAAACAAGAAAAATAACGGGAAAGACGACAAAAAAGACATTCACGAACTCGTTATAGACAACGAGGACTCGATACCAGACTCTTTGCTAAACCCTATTTGGAAGATACAGCGCATATCGCCGATAACGTTTGACGACCTAAACCGTAACACGGCAGATCTGAAACTGCCTGACAACCTGATGCACAACGTTGTGTATAACGATACTCTGGACAGGTATGTCATTGGCTCGAAAATAGGCGACACATACGTCAATGCGCCAATAATGATGACTCCCGATGAGTACAGGCGGTGGAGCGAAAAACAGGAACGTGACAGTTTTTACCGCGCGAAGAACAGTGAAATACTTCAGAAGCAAGGCAAGGAGAAATTCGATTTCAGTGACATGCACTTCGACCTGGGACCTGCGGAGAAGATTTTCGGTCCGGGAGGAGTGCGCATAAAGACGCAGGGTACGGCAGAACTGAAGTTCGGCGCGACACTGAAGAACATAGACAACCCTTCGTTGCCGATACGTCACCGCAAGACTACATCGATGGACTTCGACGAGAAGATAAACCTTAACATGAACGGCAAGGTGGGCGACAAGGTGAACATGAACCTAAACTACAACACGGATGCCACGTTTGATTTTGATGCCCAGAAAATAAAGTTGAAATATGAGGGAAAGGAAGACGAGATAATAAAACTCGTGGAAGGTGGCAACGTGTCGCTGCCGAGCAACTCTTCGTTGGTGAGGGGAGCATCGTCGCTGTTCGGAATCCGCACAGACTGGCAGTTCGGGCGTTTGAAACTGCAGACTGTGCTGTCACAGAAAAAGTCATCATCAAAGAGTGTCTCATCGAGAGGAGGAGTGCAGTTGACACCATTTGAAATTGATGCAGCCAACTACGAGGAAAACCGCCACTTTTTCCTGGCGTTCTATTTCCGCGACCGTTACGACGTGTCGATGCGCACATTGCCAAACCTGACAACTGGCGTGACACTCAACAGGATAGAGGTGTGGGTGACAAACAAGACGGGAACGACAACCAACACGCGCAACATCATCGCAATGACGGAACTTGGCGAGGGAACTTCAGGAACAATACCGTCGAACTCGGCAAACAGCATTTATTCCGACTTGACGACAACATACTCTGACGCGCGAAACATCGACATGTCATCAAGTGTGCTTGACGGCACGTTCACCGGAGGAACTGACTATGAGAAACTACAGAGCGCGCGGCTTCTCAACCCGTCGGAATACACCGTGAATCAGGCTCTTGGCTATATATCCCTGCGCACCGCGTTGCAAACCGACCAGGTGCTTGCCGTGGCATACGAATACACATACGGCGGAGTTACATACCAGGTTGGTGAGTTTGCAAGTGACATAACTGACGTGTCGCAGGCCCTGTTCGTCAAATCACTCAAGAACACAAGCAATAACCCTGGCCAGGCGAACTGGAACCTGATGATGAAGAACGTGTATTATCTCGCATCATCGGTGGAGAAAGACAAGTTCAGGCTTGACGTGAAATTCCAGAGCGACACCGCAGGAGTTTATCTGTCGTACATACCGGAACCGCAGGTGAAAGACCAAATGCTGATAAAGGTTTTAGGGGCGGATCGTCTTGACAACAACATGAAGCCACATCCCAATGGCTATTTCGATTTCGTCGAAGGATACACAGTGAGCAACGGGCGTGTGTTCCTGCCGGCAGCAGAGCCTTTCGGACGTTACCTCTACAATTATCTAACGCAGAGAGGTGTAGATGCCACCGTGGCAAGCAAATACTGCTTCACGGAACTGTACGATTCCACAAAGACCGTGGCAAAGCAGATTGCGGAGAAGGACAAGTATATACTTCAGGGTCAGTTCCGTGGCACGTCGGCAAACGTCATCTCGCTCGGGGCATACAACGTCCCACAGGGGTCTGTTGTTGTGACGGCCGGTGGGGTGACGCTGAACGAGGGAAGCGACTACAGTGTGGATTATTCTGCCGGGGAGGTCACAATACTTAATCAAAGCATCATCGACGCGGGGACTGCAGTTAACGTTAGTCTTGAGAGCCAGAGTGACTTCGCGCAGGAACGGAAGACGATGATAGGCCTCAACTGGCAGTATGACTTCTCAAAGAACCTGCAACTCAGCGGAACGTTCCAGCACCTTTCCGAGCAGGCTCTAACTACTAAGGTCGCGATGGGAAGCGAACCGCTGAACAACACTATCTGGGGAGTGAACATCAATTGGAAGCACGAGAGCCAGTGGCTAACAAACCTGCTCGACAAAATACCATTCCTGCACTGCACTCAGCCGTCGCAGATCTCGTTCAACGGAGAGTTCGCGCAACTGATAGCCGGCAGGGCGAGGGGCACGCAGGACAACGCGTCTTATCTTGATGACTTCGAGAACACCAAAAATGCCATCGACGTAAGTACGCCGACATCGTGGATAATGTCGAGCGTGCCTACGATGTTCAAGGAATACAACGACAAGACAACGCTCGCAAGCGGATACAACCGCGCCTTGCTCTCGTGGTATAACATCGACAGGCTGTTCACCAACCGCTCCTCGTCGCTCACACCGGGACACATCAAGAGCGACCTTAACCAACTGTCAAACCATTATGTGCGCGAGGTATATGTTGACGAACTTTATCCAAACCGAGACCAGAGCAGTTACAACGGTGCGACATCAACATTGCCCATACTAAACCTTGCCTTCTATCCATCGGAACGCGGGGCATACAATTTCGACCCGCATCTCAACAGCGATGGCACGCTGCCAAATCCACGGCAGCGGTGGGGCGGCATGATGCGAAAACTCGACACCAATGACTTCGAGGCTGCAAACATAGAGTATATCGAGTTCTGGATGCTCGACCCGTTCATCTATTCACGCCAGGACGGAACGGCTGCGCAGCACAGTGGAGACATGTTCATAAACCTTGGCGAGGTGAGCGAGGATATTCTGCGTGATGGAAAGAAATTCTACGAGAGCGGTATGCCTGTGGACGGCTCGCAGAGTTTCACCACTACGCAGTGGGGCAAGATACCGACGCAGTCAACGGTGACATACGCGTTCGCGACAACAAAAGGCTCGCGCCAGTTGCAGGACGTGGGGTACAATGGACTAACAAACGATGAGGAGAAACAATTCAAGACATATCAGGAATATCTTGCAGCCGTGAGGCAGAATGTGACAGGAGCAGCACTCGACAGTATAATGGCAGACCCTGCCAACGATGACTACCACTATTACCGTGGCCGTGACCTTGACCAGATGGAAGCGCCGATACTCCATCGCTACAAACGCATAAACATGCCGCAAGGAAATTCACCAGATAACGACACGCGCACCGAGAGTTACGACACGTCATACAAGACAACGCCGGACGTGGAGGATATAAACCAGGACTACACACTCAACGAGTATGAGAAATATTACCAGTACAGGATTGCGATACATCCGGATTCCCTTGTGGTGGGCGAGAACTTCATCGTTGACAAACGTGAGGCTGCACGCAAGCTGCGCAACGGGAACAAGGAGACGGTTTACTGGTATCAGTTCAGGATACCGATACGCGAGTTCACCAGCCGCGTCGGCAACATATCCGATTTCTCGTCTATACGTTTCATGCGCATGTTCCTCACGGGCTTTGAGCGTCCCGTTGTGCTGCGCTTTGGTAGCCTCGACCTTGTGCGCGGTGAGTGGCGTGTTTATCAGCAGCAGCTGGGTGCAGGCGGTTCGGGCAGGATGGCAGTCAGCGCCGTCAACATTGAGGAGAACAACGACAAGACCCCTGTCAACTATGTGCTGCCCCCGGGAATAAGGAGGGAACAGGACCCAACGCAGCCGCAACTCACCGAGAGCAACGAGCAGGCTCTGGCAATGCAGGTGAACAACCTGTCGAACGAGGAGTCGAAAGCGGTGTATAAAAACACCACGATTGACTTGCGTCAGTACAAGCGGTTACAGATGTTCGTACATGCAAACGCGTTCGAGAACAACGTGACGAACCTGCACGACAATCAGCTCGCTGTTTTCATCAGGCTCGGAAGCGACTACAAGAGCAACTACTACGAGTATCTAATTCCCCTGAAACTCACTCCCGCCGGGATTTACGACCGCTACTCGGCAGCAGACTGCCGTGCGGTGTGGCCGGAGGAGAACATGCTCGACATTGACATGAGTGTCTTCACGGATCTTAAGAAAGCACGGAACAAGGCACGGGCAACCGGAACGGCTTCATACAACCGCGAGTATAGCGAGTACGACAACAACCGTCCCAACAACCGAGTCACGATAATGGGCAACCCGACACTTGGCGAGGTGAAGACGATGATCGTGGGAGTGCGCAACCTTGACCAGAACAACAAGTCGGGTGAGGTGTGGATAAACGAACTCCGCCTGATGGAATACAACAACGAGGGGGGATGGGCGGCACAGGCTGCGATGAACGTGCAGCTGAGCGATGTCGGCACGGTGAACGCAACAGGCAAGTATATGAGCGAAGGCTTCGGCGGGCTTGAGGATGGCGTCATGGAGCGTTCGCAGGACAACTACAAGACATACAGCGTCACCGCCAACATAGAACTGGGCAAGTTCTTCCCGGACAAGGCGAAAGTGTCGGCGCCACTGTACTACTCGGTGACAAAGGAAGAGACACGCCCGAAGTACAATCCGCTTGACACCGACATGCGGCTCGATGAAGCGCTTGATGCGGCAGGCGACAAACACGAGCGTGACTCGATAGAGAGCATTGCGGTGACAAAGACCACAAGCACCAACTTCTCGCTGTCAAACGTGCGCTTCGGGATAGCGACGAAGGGGCACCCCATGCCATACGACCCTGCGAACTTCAGCTTCTCTTACAGCCACAGCCACCGCCGGACTTCCGGGGAAACAACAGTGTATGAGAAGGAGGACAACTGGCGCGGAGCAATGGGCTACAGCTACACACCGGTTTACAAGCCGTTCGAACCTTTCAAGAAACTCATTAAGAGCAAAAGCAAATGGTTTGACATACTTAAACATTTCGGATTCTACTGGCTGCCGCAGAACGTTGCCTTCAATTCCGAGATACTAAGGAACTACTATGAGATGCAGGAACGTGACATGGAAAATCTCAGTGGCTCGCAACTGCCGCTGACTTTCAGCGAGCAATTCCTTTGGAACCGCGACTTCACGTTGCGATGGGACATAACAAAAAACATACACATGAACTTCCAGAGCGCGACGCACGCTGAGATAGAGGAACCATACACACCTATCAACAAGGATTTGTACCCCGACCGGTACACTGCATGGAAGGACTCCGTGAAGACATCGCTGCGGCATTTCGGAACACCGCTTGACTACAACCAGTCGTTCTCGCTGTCTTATCAGTTGCCACTCAACCTTATACCGATATTCAACTGGGTTAATGCCGATGCCAACTACACGGCAACATACAACTGGGTGCGCGGAACGGATCTCGAGGATGGCACATCGCTCGGGAACACCATCAGCAACAACCGCAACCTCAGCATCAACGGAACGCTCAACATGGAGCGGCTTTACAATAATATACCGTTTCTCAAGAAGGCAAACGAACGCTTCAGCAAGACGAATAATGTTGCCCGCGATAAGAAGAAACCGAGGAATAACAAGAAGAATGAAAAAGCCGGGAACGGCAAGGAGAAAAGTGAACTGCCGAAGAACAAGAACACTTTCGAGAAGGAGATAACGCTCCTGCCAGACACAGTCATCACTGTGAGCCACGGGCGTAAGACCAAGCGGCTCATTGTGTCGGCAAGGACAGGCGATGGCAAACTTTTCCCTATAAGATACAAGTCTGTGGGGAAGGATCAGATAAGGATCACATCAAAGGTGGACACGGCGACAACGTTGAAACTTACTGTTACCGCAAAGCCTTCGCTCGAGGATAAGGGATGGTACAGGACGGCACAGTGCGCGGCGCGCGTTTTGATGATGGTGCGCTCCGTGAGTCTTTCCTACCGCAACCAGTATTCGATGTCATTGCCGGGATTCCTGCCTTCCGTGGGGGACTTCTTCGGTCAGCGCCGTGGTGACATATTGTCGCCCGGACTTGATTTCGCGTTCGGGCTGACTGGTGATGGTTATCTTGACAAGGCGGCAAGAAACGGATGGCTGTTGATGAATGACAGCGTGGCCACACCGGCAACGACAAACAGCAACATCGACCTTCAGCTTAGAATGACGCTCGAGCCGGTAAAAAACCTGAAGATTGACCTTAACGCCGCACGCACGGAGAACCGGGCAAGCAGCATTCAGTATATGTATGATGGACGGCCGACAACGCGAAGCGGCACTTTCACCATGACGACTATATCGCTTAAGAGCGCGTTCGAGGGAATCGGCTCGGCACAAAGCGGCTATCATTCTCCTTCGTTTGAACGCTTCTGTCGCTCTCTCGAAGGTTTCCGCAATCGTGTGGAGGCGCAGTACGAAGGCGTGCCATACCCCGCCAACTCCGCACTTGCAGGCAAGAGTTATTCGTCGGAGGCTGCTGAAGGCCGCTTAGGGCTTTACAACTCCGACGTGCTGATACCGGCTTTCCTCTCTGCCTATACCGGTAGTGGAGGCTCGTCGCTTAACATTTTCCCGACGTTGGCAAAACTGCTGCCCAACTGGACCATACGATACAGTGGATTGTCGCAGCTGCCTTGGTTCCGAGATGTGTTCAAGAGTGTCAACCTGAACCATTCATACAAGAGCATATATTCGGTCGGGTCATACAGCACATACAGCACCTTCATGGAATATATGAACGGCCTGGGCTTCATCACTGATGCAACAACGTCGCTGCCCGTGCCGTCGTCAATGTATAATGTGTCTGCGGTGAGCATCACGGAGGCATTCTCACCATTGCTCGGTATTGATGTGACGTTGCGAAACAATATGACTTGCAAACTGGAATACCGCAAGACGCGCAACCTTTCCCTGTCAATGACGAGCGTGCAGATCAGCGAGGCATACAGCAACGACTGGGTGGCTGGCATGGGCTACAAGATAAACGATTTCAAGTTGTTCGGTGGCAGAAACCACAGGCTGGTAAAGTCTTCGAGGAAAAACGGCGATAACGATAATGATAACCAGAGCGGCGGGAACAAGGCAACATCAAAGACAAAGGGCATAAGCCATGACCTAAACCTGCGTCTTGACATAAGTTACCGCAGACAGGCTGCCATCGTGCGCGACATTGCATCGATGACAAGTTCCGCATCGTCCGGCAATACTGCGTTCAAACTGGCATTCAACGCCGACTACACTCTCTCGCGACTGCTCACAATGAGTTTTTACTACGACTGTCAGACAAACACTCCGCTACTCACCTCAAGCAGTTATCCGACAACAACGCAGGATTTTGGCTTCGCGCTTAAGTTCTCATTGACAAGATGACAATTATTCATAATTCATAATCATCAAACATCATGTTATCTAAAACAAGGGTTATTTCGTTTCTGTTTGCAGCATTGTTCACAATCCCGTCGATGGCGGGAAGTGATCAGGAGTTGAGGCCAAAACTTATCGTGGGCATTGCTGTGGACCAGATGAGGTGGGACTATCTCTGTCGTTTCTACAACGAATACACAAGCGGTGGATTTAGGCGAATGCTGTCCGAAGGCTATTCTTTCGATGATTGCCAGATAAACTATATACCATCTGTAACGGCAGTGGGTCACACGTCTGTATACACAGGCTCCGTTCCTGCCATTCACGGCATTGCCGGTAACAATTTTCTCATTGATGAAAAAATTATATATTGCACAAGTGACAGTACCGTCAAGACCGTCGGCAGCAATACTGATGCAGGGAAAATGTCGCCACACAATTTGCTCACGACAACAATTGGTGACGAACTGAAAACTGCAACGAATTGGAAATCAAAGGTTATTGGGGTTTCGTTCAAGGATCGCGCAGCCATTTTGCCAGCAGGACATTCGGCAGATGCGGCATATTGGTTCGACAAGAAGGGATTGCGGTTTGTTTCCTCGACTTATTACATGCAGTCGTTGCCTTCATGGGTCGATGATTACAACAAGGAGATTGCTGAAGAGGTGAAGAAAATGAAACCTGTGGAGGTTGGCTCGCACAAACTGACAAAACAGATTGACCTTGTGCAGTACTCACCATACGGGAATCGCATAGTGGAGGAAATGGCGAAGCGCGCAATAGCAGGGGAGCGTCTCGGTCAGCGTGGGGAGACAGACATGATTTGCATAAGTTTCTCATGCACCGACATCGTGGGACACGCTTTCGGAACTCATGCTGACATAACCCACGAGATGTATATGGAACTTGACAAGCAACTGGCTGACATGTTCAACTATCTCGACCAGACGATCGGCAAGGGAGAGTATGTTGCCTTTCTCACAGCAGACCATGGCGCGTCTAACGGCATACTGCAAAATCAGGAACATAAGATACCAGCCGATGGCTTCTTGCTGGACCGTGAGGAGGATGGGGTCAACAAATATCTTGCTTCAAAATATGCCGGACGAGTCGGAATTGTGAAATGTATAATGGACTATAAGGTTGTCATAGACCGCAAGGCTGCCGCCGGTCTCGATTTCAAGACGCTGAAGCAAGACATAATGGAATATTTCAGGCAGCGTCCGCTCGTTTCAAATGTCGTTGACCTTGAGGATATTTCCGCCGCCAGTGTTCCCACATATATCCGTGAGAAGATTTACAACGGTTACTACAATGGACGCAGCGGAGACATACAGTTGATATTGAAGCCTGCTGTGTATGGCGTGCGCGGCAAGATAGATGAGGGTACGACACACGGCTGTTGGAACCCATACGACTGTCACATACCGTTCGTGCTGATGGGGTGGGGCGTTCCGCATGGGTCGTCAGCAGAAGAGGTTCACATCACCGACATTGCCCCCACCGTATGCAATCTCGTTCATATACAGATGCCGAGCGGCTGCATAGGTATGCCGAGGGAAATGAAGTGAGCGTTTTCCGTAGAGCTTCAGCGTAGCTGACATTTGGGTTAAAGTGAAATCCATACCTGTTCCAATTATTTTGGAGCGGGTATGGATTTCGCCTTGAATGCGTTTCTTGCTGGGCAAATCAGGAATTGTATTCCTGCCAGCTCTTAATCTTGATTTCTTCAAGTGGCACTGTGCAGAACGCCTCGATGAATGCCTTTGCGAGCCGTACGTTTGTCAACAGCGGTATGTTGTGGTCTATTGCGCCACGGCGTATGCGGTAGCCATTTGTCAACTCACGGCTTGAGTGATTTTTCGGCTCGTTGACGATGAGGTCGAACATGTGTCTGGCAATCATGTCCATCACTTTGTTTTCACCTTCCTCATCGGGCCATGCCACCGCTGTTGCCTCCACGTTGTTTTCCTTGAAGAACCTTGCCGTGCCTGGTGTCGCGTAAATCCTGTAGCCATTCTTTACCAGCAGGCGTGCTGGCTCGAGGAGTGACACCTTGCCCTTTGCGGCTCCTGACGATATGAGTATTGCGCCCCCTTCTCGTTTCGGCAGTTTGTAGCCTGTGGCTATGAGCGCGTTTAGCAGCGCTTCGTGCAGGTTGTCGCCGATGCATCCCACCTCTCCGGTCGATGACATGTCAACGCCAAGCACCGGGTCGGCATTCTGCAGCCTTGCGAAGGAGAACTGCGAGGCCTTCACTCCAATGCGGTCTATGTCAAACTCGCTCTTGTCAGGTTTCTCGTAAGGAGCGTCGAGCAGTATTTTCGTTGCCGTCTCGATGAAGTTGCACTTCAACACCTTTGACACGAACGGGAAGGAGCGTGATGCACGCAGGTTGCACTCAATGACTTTCAACTCACGATTCTTTGCAAGGTATTGTATGTTGAAAGGTCCAGATATGTTCAGTTCCTCGGCAATCTTGTGCGAAATTTTCTTAATCTGGCGTATCGTGGAGAAATACAGGTGCTGTGCCGGGAACACCAGTGTGGCATCCCCGGAGTGCACTCCGGCATATTCCACGTGCTCTGATATTGCATATTCCACAATTTTGCCTTTGTCGGCTACGGCGTCAAACTCTATTTCCTTCGTTTCCTGCATAAACTGGCTCACCACGACTGGGAATTCCTTTGACACCTCGGTAGCCATCTTTAGGAAACGTTCCAGTTCCTCGTTGTCGTAGCATACGTTCATTGCTGCGCCGGAAAGGACGTACGACGGGCGCACCAGTACCGGGAAGCCCACCTCGGAGACAAACTCCTTTATGTCGTCGATGGATGTCAAGGCGCGCCATGCTGGCTGGTCAACGCCCAGTTTGTCGAGCATTGCCGAGAACTTGTCGCGGTTTTCAGCGCGGTCAATATCCACAGGACTCGTTCCGAGCACCGGTATGCTCTGGCGGTGCAGTTTCATGGCGAGGTTGTTGGGTATCTGTCCTCCGACGCTGACAATCACTCCACGCGGTTGCTCGAGGTCGATTACGTCTAACACGCGCTCCAGTGAAAGCTCGTCGAAGTAGAGGCGGTCGCAGATGTCATAGTCGGTTGACACCGTCTCGGGATTATAGTTTATCATTATCGACTTGTAGCCCAGTTTGCGTGCTGTTTTTATCGCGTTGACCGAGCACCAGTCGAACTCCACGCTCGATCCGATGCGGTATGCGCCTGACCCGAGCACGACAACTGATTTCTCATTCTTGTAATAAGGAATGTCGTTCTGCACGTTTATTCCTGTCTTATCCACGATGCTTTGCCATTCCTTTGTGCTCATCTTGTCGGACTTTGTTGGCTCAACGAGTGGCAGGTAAGTGAAGTAAAGATAGTTTGTGAGTTCCGGGTGTTCGCTCGCCACGGTGTTTATTCGCTTCACCGATGGCAGTATTCCTCTTTCCTTGCGGTGGTTTCTCGCGGCGAGGTTCTCTTTCTCCATGTTCCCGCTCTTTGGTTTCAGTACGAAACGCGCAATCTGGAAATCGGAGAATCCGGCCTGCTTTGCCTTCAGCAGCATGTTGTCGGGCAAGTCTTCTATTGCGTTGTATTCCTGCAGCTCGTGTTTTATGTCAACTATGTTCTTCAGCCTTGAAATGAACCACACGTCTATCTTGGTGAGTTGCTCTATCCGTTCAACGCTGTACCCCTCCTCAAGTGCTTGCGCTATGGCGAATATTCTAAGGTCGGTTGGGTTCCGGAGTTCCTTGTCGACGTTCTCGAACCGTGTGTGGTCGTTTCCTACAAAACCGTGCATGCCCTGTCCTATCATGCGAAGTCCCTTCTGTATCATTTCCTCGAAGGAACGTCCGATGCTCATTATCTCGCCCACTGATTTCATGCTCGAACCTATGAGCCGGCTGACACCGGTGAACTTCGTGAGATCCCATCTCGGTATCTTGCATATCATGTAGTCGAGTTTCGGTGCGACGTATGCCGAGTTGGGAGTTCCCATCTCTCCGACCTGGTCGAGGGTGTAGCCGAGTGCGATCTTTGCTGCCACGAATGCCAGTGGGTAGCCGGTGGCTTTTGAGGCAAGAGCCGAGGAGCGCGACAGGCGGGCGTTAATCTCAATAATCCTGTAATCGTTTGTCTCGGCATTGAATGCGAACTGTATGTTGCACTCGCCTACGATGTTGATGTGGCGCACGCATTGTTTTGCTATGTCCTGCAGCATCTCAACCTGTTCCTTTGTCAGCGAGCATGTCGGTGCGACAACTATTGATTCTCCTGTGTGTATGCCCAGCGGGTCAAAGTTCTCCATTGATGCCACGGTGAAGCAGTGGTCGTTGGCGTCGCGTATGCACTCGAACTCTATCTCCTTCCAGCCTTTCAGGCTCTCCTCTACGAGAATTTGCGGCGCAAACGTGAATGCGCTTTCGGCAAGGCTCTTGAAAGTCTTCTCGTCAGGACAGATGCCTGAACCGAGTCCTCCGAGCGCGTATGCCGACCGTATCATAACAGGGAACCCAATCTGGCGTGCGGCTTTCAGTGCGTCGTCCATGTTCTTAACGGCATGGCTCAGCGGGGTCTTCATTTTGATTTCGTCAAGTCTCTTGACGAATAGGTCGCGGTCCTCGGTGTCCATGATTGCCTCGACGCTTGTCCCGAGCACTTCCACGCCATATTTCTTTAGTGTGCCGTTGAGGTAAAGTTCGGTTCCACAGTTAAGTGCCGTCTGACCTCCGAAAGCGAGCAGTATGCCGTCGGGTCTTTCTCTTTTTATTATCTCCGTGACAAAGTGCGCGTTCACCGGTTGGAAGTAAACTTTGTCTGCAATGCCCTCGCTTGTCTGTATTGTGGCAATGTTTGGGTTCACGAGCACAGAGTTCACCCTCTCTTCCCTCAGAGCTTTCAGCGCCTGCGATCCTGAATAGTCGAATTCGCCGGCCTGCCCGATTTTAAGTGCGCCCGAGCCAAGCACGAGCACCTTCTTAAGTTCTTTTTTCATACTGCGATAAAATTATATGTGTTTTTAGAAAACGTTTGTTTCATTTGATAAAATGGCATGTCCGTCAGACATGCCATTTTGTTTATTTCAACTTTATTGAGTCATCGTTTTTATTCGAATATTGACTGGTGCCGTATTGCCCGTATCCGTAACTGCCATACCTGCCATAACTACCGTAACTGCCATATTTTCCATAACTGCCGTATCGGCCGTATTTGCCATATTTGCCGTATCGGCCATATCCGTAATAATATCCGTATTTCTTCTTCGACATGTCGATGCCGTTTATCACCACAGACATCTTTGGCAGTTTTCCATCGTTTGCCAAACCGTTGATAAGGTCGAAACTTGCTTTCGGGGTGTAGTCGGCGCGACAGACGAACACCGTTGCGTCTGATACGCGTCCTATCTGCATGGTGTCAGTGACAAGACCGACGGGCGCCGTGTCGATTATTATGAAGTCGTATTCGCCGCGCATGATGTTGATTATCCTGTCAAGGGATTCGCGTGTGAGAAGTTCTGCCGGGTTGGGCGGTATAGGGCCGGCGAGGAGCAAATCGAGGTTGTCGTTCACGCCAGACGGCAATACCTGCTCGCGTATCATTTCCCATGTTGGCTCATCGTGCATGAGCAGTGGCGTGATGCCGTGGTGATGGTCTTTTATCTCAAACAGCTCTGCAAGCCGTGGCTTTCTTATGTCGAGGCCAACCAGAACTACTTTTTTCCCGAGCAGAGCGAAACTCACTGCAAGGTTTGCTGCGTTGAATGTCTTTCCCTCGCCTGATGTTGATGAGGTGAACATTATCACCTTTTCTTCCTCTTTTATCATGAACTGCAGGTTTGTGCGCATGGATCTGAATATCTCCTCCATCTGGTTGTTCCTGTTTTCATGCACGACGATGTCTGCCTTTGTCTTTGCTGTCTCGCTTGCAACCGCCACATCTGCGATTATCGGCAGTTTTGTGAGTTTCGCCACGTCGTCATGTCCCTCTATCTTGTATTTGAACAGACTTATGATGTATAATATAAGTGATGGCAGTACGATGGCTATAATTATGGCAATAAGTAGAACGATGTTGTGCTTTGGGCTTACCATACCTGCGAATGCCGGGTCGTCGATGAGTTTGCCCTTGTCTGCCGTTGCTGCGAGTGATATTGAGTTTTCCTCTCGTTTCTGCAGCAGCATGAGGTATAGGCCAGACTTCACTTCCTGCTGGCGTCCTATCTGGGTCAGTATTCTTTCTTGTTCCGGTGTCTGTTGTATCTGTCCGGAATACTGCCCGTATTGCGATGATATTGAGTTGCGTTGTATCTCCAGAGAGCGGCGCTGCTGCCCGATAGCCCGTTGTATGCTTAGGGTAAGGTCGTTCAGCTCGTCGGTCAGAGGTGCCACAACCGGGCTCGACTCGCTTGCGGTCTTGAGCAGCCGGTTGCGCTCTGTGACAACTTGGTTGTAGCGGCCGATGAGTTGTGTCGATGCGGCGTCAGACAGGCCGACGTTTGATGGGATGACCTGATATTTGTTCCCCGGTTCCCTCATGTAGGAACTCAGTTCGTTCATCAGTTGCAGCTGTGTGTTTGCCGTTGCCAGTTGCTTTTCAAACTCGTTGCTGTTTGCAAATGCGGCAGAACTGTTTACGTCGAGCTCCACCATCCTGTTGCGTTTCTTGTATGCTTCGAGTTCTCCCTCGGTGCTGTTAAGTTCGGCATTGATTTTCTCAAGTCGGCTGTTTATGAACTCCTCCGTGCGGTATGCCACCTGGTTTTTGTCGTCGTTTGCCTGGCGGTTGTAACATATTGCAAGTTGTTTGAGGAAATCCGAGGCGCGGCTTGGACTTTCGTCTTTCAGTGTGATTACCGCAATAGAAGTCTCTTCTTTATTTGATACGCTCATCGACGACACATATTTAACGGCAGCCTTCTTTGGAGAAGTTATCACGGCGGTCATCGCATTTCCGTCTTTCAGCGATGCGTTCGGGTTCGATGTGAACATGATAGTCCCGACACTTGTCTTTATCGATGCCGGGAGGAACTTCAGCGTCTGTTTTATTTCGGTTTTGCCTGCGGTTCCCTCAACTGTGAAAGTGTTGTTCTCGCGTTTTATATCGAGGACGATGTCTCCTATGAGGTTTTTCAGGCCTGCCGGGTCTAAGTCTACGTTCAGATAGTTGTCCTTGTACATCATCACGTCGTTCACACGTCCGTGCCTTTTATAATTGACATACAGTTTCAGGTCTTTCACCACTTGCTCTGAAAGTCGCTGTGACTTAAGAATTTCTATTTCGTTGAGTATTCCTTCGTTGTTGTTTACAATACCGGTTGCAAGTGTATTCCTAAGGGTATTGTTTCTGTATGAAGAGCCTTTTTCCGGTTCCTTGATCAGGATTTGTGCTGTTGTCTGATAGATAGGTGTCTCATATCTAAGGTATGCCGCAGCCACGCCGAGGCAAATTATCAGCGACAGCAAGAACCATTTCCAGTTGAGAATGAAGGTTGCATAGAGAGATGCGAAACTAAATGACGACTGTTCTTCTTCCTCCGTTATGTTCGAAATGTCGTAGTTCTTATTTTCTTCCATAAAAAGTTTGTTTTTTATTGCAGATTTGTTTTATTCGTTTGCAAGGTCTTTAAGATATTGGCCATATTCGTTTTTGAGCATTGGCTGCGCAAGCGCCATCAACTGCTCTTTGTCGATCCATCCATTGTTGTATGCTATCTCCTCGAGACATGCGATTTTCAGTCCCTGGCGTTTCTCGATGACTTCTATGAACGTGCTTGCCTCGGACAGACTGTCGTGTGTCCCCGTGTCAAGCCATGCGAATCCACGCTGCAATGTCTGTACCTTGAGGCTCTTGCGTTTCAGATATTCTTTGTTGACGCTCGTGATTTCAAGCTCTCCGCGCGCGCTTGGCTTTATGTTCTTTGCGATGTCAACCACGCTGTTCGGATAGAAATACAGCCCGACGACCGCATAGTTGCTTTTGGGATTTTTTGGCTTTTCTTCGATTGAAAGGCAGCGCCCGTCCGCATCGAACTCGGCCACGCCATACCTTTCCGGGTCGTTGACATAGTAACCGAAGACGGTTGCCTTGCCTTCGTCCTCGGCATCTGCCACGCTCCGTTTCAGCAACTCTGTGAATCCTGCGCCATGGAAGATGTTGTCTCCAAGCACGAGACAGACACATTCGCTGCCGATGAATTTCTCGCCGATAATGAATGCCTGCGCCAGTCCGTCGGGCGACGGCTGCTCCGCATATTCGAAATTGACACCGAAATCCCTTCCGTCGCCGAGCAGCCGGCGGAAGCCCGGCAAATCGTGAGGTGTCGAAATGATGAGGATGTCCCTGATACCTGCCAGCATCAATGCAGAGATGGGATAGTATATCATAGGCTTGTCGAATATCGGTATCAGCTGCTTGCTTATACCTTTCGTTATCGGGTAGAGGCGTGTGCCGCTTCCTCCTGCAAGAACTATTCCTTTCATCTGAAAATCTTTAATAAAAAAAGCCTGTTTGCGAAATTTGCTGCAAAGTTAATATTTTAATCGGATAAAACAATCGTAAATCAACAAATATGATTAAATATTTTGCATTTTCGTAAAATAGGAGTACTTTTGCACGAAAATTTAAGACCGTATGAGTTTTTTCAATAAGATTTTCAAACGCAAGGAAAGAGGAGAAAACAAGATTGGGGGAATGGAAGATTACATGACTCTTGTAAGGGTTTATTTCCAGGCCTCTATGGCATCAAATATCGGAATAACAAACCTTGCCTGGCTTCCGGACCTCAGGACATTCAAGACGACACTGAAAGTGCCGACGGTCAACAATAAACTTGGGGTTGGCGAGAAAAGCCATTGCCGCAAGATGATGAAGGAAATGTACGGGATGCAGGACGGGTTCTTCAAAGAGATTGACACAAGCCTGAAGAAAAATTGCCGCAAGTTGCAGGACGTGCAACCGTACATGATACAATTCCAGGGCTTCTCGCAAGACCTCATGATGCTTATGGGCAACCTTATGAAGTTCAAGTTGCGCCTACCGTCCATCTTCAAGAAAGCGATATATGGCATGACAGAGAAGACCGTGAACGACATATTCAACAAGAATGACTATAAGGATGCCGGCGTGGTGAAGGCAGTGATGGCTGTACGGCAGTATAACAAGCGCCTCGGATTTTCACAGAAATGGGTGACAGACTTTGTATACCAAATAGTCATTCTTGCAAAGAAAGAGCCGGCGAACAAGGATCAGAATTGACACAATCTTAGCATTAAGCCAAGCATCTTAATAGTCGGAATACTAAAAAAATACGAAATTCCGTTATAGAAATTTTGTGAATTGGCAAAAAAGCACTACTTTTGTCGAAAATTGTAGATGCATGGCTGCAAATGAAAAGACCATAACCCTGTTCACAACTCGTGCAAGGCAAATGATTCTCCAATTCAAACAAATGAAAAAGGAGAATGAGGAATTGTATTCGATGGTTGATGAACGCGATGCCAGGATAAGGCAACTGGAGGAGACGGTCAAGCAATGGCAGCGTGACTACAATTCGCTGAAAATGGCAAAAATGCTTGAAGTTACAGATGATGACCTTGACGGAGCCAAGAAGCGCGTGGCAAGCCTCATAAGAGACATTAACAAATGCATCACGTTGCTCAGCGGCAGACAGGACTGAACCAAAGACCGAAGCAGATGGCAGGAGACAACAACAAATTACACATAAGGTTGCATGTTTACGACATGGAGCTGCCCGTGACGATTATTCGTGACGAGGAGGAGTTCTATCGCAACGCTGCAAAACTTATCACAGAGACGGTGAATAACTACGCACAGGTCTTCAGGGGGCGGAAGAGCGACAAGGAACTGCTCTATATGGCTCTCATTGACATAGCCTTGCGCTATGTCAAGGACAAGGACCGCAACGACACCTCTCCTTATGATGATATTCTCGCCAAGATTACTTCGGAAATAGAGGAAGTCCTCTGACAGTGAATGACAACGAGAATATTAACATATTATATAATATAAACTTAATTAAATTTATGATTATTTACGCAATAGTAGCCGTGGCTGCACTTGTTATAGGTGGCGTCATAGGATATTCCGTTTTCCGTTATGTGGCAAAGGGAAAATACAACGAAATGTTGTCTGCGGCAGAAAAAGAGGCCGGTGTACTGAAAGAGAAAAAACTGTTGGAAGTGAAGGAAACTTTCCTGAACAAGAAGAACGAGCTCGAAAAGGAGGTCAGGACACGCACACAGCGCATACAACAGAGTGAGAACAAACTGAAACAGCGCGAAATAGGCCTGAACCAGAAACAGGAAGAGGTCGCAAAGAGAAGGCAGGAACTTGACCAGCAGCAACAACGCATTGACAACGAGAAGAAAATGCTGTCGGTGAAAAATGAGGAACTTGCGAAAATGCAGTTGCAGGAACGTGAGAAACTTGAGGAACTTTCCGGACTCAGCGCCGATGAGGCAAAGGCGAGGCTTGTTGAAAGCCTGAAGGACGAGGCGAGGACTGACGCGGCTTCTTATATAAACGAGATAATGGACGAGGCGAAACTGAACGCAAACCAGCAGGCAAAGAAGATTGTAATACAGACGATACAGCGCACGGCAACCGAGACGGCGATCGAAAACTCGGTCAGCGTGTTCCATATTGACAACGACGAGGTCAAAGGACGCATCATTGGCAGGGAGGGACGCAACATACGCGCTCTTGAGGCTGCGTGTGGCGTGGAAATCGTGGTTGACGACACACCCGAGGCAATCGTAATATCAGCGTTCGACCCGATACGGAGGGAAATATGCCGCCTCGCACTGCACCAGCTTGTGAGCGACGGGCGAATACATCCTGCCCGCATCGAGGAAGTGGTGGCAAAGGTGAAGAAACAGATAGACAACGAGGTGATAGAGACGGGAAAGCGAACGGCAATAGACCTTGGCATACACGGGCTGCACCCGGAACTGATAAGGATAGTTGGCAAGATGAAATACCGTTCCTCCTATGGGCAGAACCTCCTCCAACATGCGCGTGAGACAGCAAACTTGTGCGCTGTGATGGCGAGCGAGCTCGGACTGAACCCAAAGAAGGCAAAGCGCGCAGGCCTGCTGCATGACATCGGCAAGGTGCCAGACGAGGAAAGCGAACTTCCGCACGCACTCTACGGAGCCAAGATTGCAGAGAAGTACAAGGAGAAACCAGACATTTGCAACGCAATCGGCGCGCACCACGACGAGATGGAAATGCAGACGTTGCTTGCGCCGATCGTTCAGGTGTGCGATGCAATAAGCGGAGCACGCCCTGGAGCGCGGCGGGAAATCGTGGAGGCATACATAAAACGACTTAATGACCTCGAGGCCATCGCAATGAGTTACCCAGGGGTGACAAAGACATACGCCATACAGGCGGGACGCGAGCTGCGTGTAATAGTCGGGGCGGACAAGATGGACGACAAGGACACAGAGACACTTTCAAATGAAATCGCGACGAAGATACAGAACGAGATGACATATCCGGGACAGGTGAAGATAACTGTCATACGCGAGACAAGGTCTGTGGCATACGCGAAATAAAAAACAAGGGCGTGGAGAGCGAGCCAATCGCTTCTCCATGCCTTTTTACATTATAATTAATAATTAAACAAGGAATATTCATGCTTAACAGCAAATTGTACGAAGCCGATGATAAGATGATAACGCTCATCGCTGACAATTACAATATTCTTGAAAGCCTGGGGCGCTTCGGCATAAATCTCGGCTTCGGTGACAAGACCGTGAGAGAGGTGTGCGAGGATCAGAATGTGGATACATACACTTTCCTCGCAATAGTGAATTTCTCAATAAACGGCTATCGCAACAATGACGACAACGGCAGGCTGTCTGTTCCAACGTTATTGATATACCTTAAGGCTTCGCATGTGTTTTATCTTGATTACCAGATACCAGCGACGCGCAAGGAACTGATTGAGGCACTTGACGAGGACAACAGTCTTGCACATCTGATATTGAAACTTTATGACTCTTATGCACGCGAGATAAGAAAACACATGAAGTATGAGGAGGACAATGTCTTTCCATACGTTGACAAACTGCTGAAAGGAGAACCGGAAGACGACTACGACATAGAGACGTTCTCGAGACACCACGGTCAGACGACCGACAAACTGCGTGAACTGAAGAACATCATTATCAAGTATCTGCCTTCAGATGCCTTGTGCAACAACAAGCTTATGGCCGTCCTGACCGACCTTTACAGGAGTGAGCAGTGGCTCGGACAGCATTCCGATGTTGAGGACTACATCTTCATCCCTGCCATACGCCGGCTTGAAAGACTAAGGAGCCAGAGTGACGTGAACATTAGAATTTCACGCATGATAAGCCACAACACAGAGAGAGGGGAGGCACTGAGCGAGCGCGAGCGTGAGGTGATAATATGTGTTGTACAGGGAATGGCAAACAAGGAGATTGCAGACCACCTCTGCATCTCGGTAAACACGGTCATAACCCATCGCCGCAACATAGCCCGCAAGTTGCAGATACACAGTGTGGCGGGGCTAACAATTTATGCCATCGTTAACGACCTTGTTGACATAAGTTCTGTAAAGTTATAGACCACGACAACAGTTCACCACAAGCATTGATGCAAATACGGCGGTTTTGCTGACCAAATACGCCGTGTTTGCTGACCAATTACGCCGTGTTTGCTTTCCAAATACGCCGTGTTTGCTTTCCAATTACGCCGTGTTTGTATCTTTGGCAGGTGTTTACGGCAAGCACGGTTGGCACGAAGAAAAACCAACACAAATTCCAAACACTTCATTCAACTACTTTTGCTTGCGAAACCTAAACATAGTATAAATATTGTTAAATATGGGGGGGGTAGAAATTTATTGTCTATTAACCGTAAAAAATAATAACTTTGCCCCGAAATATGTTGCTGTCTTGCAAAAGACAACCACATGACCCGCAAAGAGGCCCGGCTGTTTCTGCGAATCGTATGAATTGATTTTGCAGATTATTGAAAACGATAAAAGATTAGCGACTCTCAGAGCCTTGCCCTGACTGCATAAAATCTAAAACCGAAACTTTAGAACTTGATAAAAGAATATTCACTTTCTTATGTCCAGATTATGAAATCTTGGAGTTAAACCATAACGTGGTATTACGCACAATTATAAAATACAAATCTCAAAAATGAAACAAGATTATGGAAAAAAAGTTATTTTACGAACGTCCAAAATGCAATGTCATGGAAGTGATGTCAGATAGCCTGCTGGCAGCAAGCAACGGCGTAGGCAAAGGCAACACTGAAGATGGCGGCGACGACGAACTATCTAAGGGTACGGATTTGTGGGATGAGGATGAGCTCTCCAACGAATAAGCATTTAATTATTGAAACTGAAAACTAAAAAAACAAATGATTATGAAAAGACAATTTGCTTTTAGACTCCTTATAGGAGTTCTCGCCATGCTTGGGCTCGCCGCCTGCAGCGACAGTGATAATTTTGAAGCTGAAAGCGTAAATGACCCACATGTGTACAAGATAAGCGTTACCGTAAACGACAATGCAGATTCTCCCCAAAGTAGAGTCCTCTCGCTCAACGAAGATAACGTGGTGCTGTCGAACTGGGCACAAGGCGACAAAATACTCGTATTCAACTGCACCGACGGAGACGACAGCCGGGAGACTGATTACAGCAAAGTGACGGCAGACGATGCCAACACACACAAAACGGCTTTCACCGGCACCATCAAGAGCAAAAGAACGATGACGACAAACGACTACCTTGCGTTCTTCTATCCTGGCACGCCTACCTTGGCCACAGACAAAGCCAATGTGAAGGCTGCGGAAAAAAATGATGAAAAAATCAAGTACGATACAGTAGATAAAAATGGGAAAGAAATAACTAAAGACACCATCGTCACATCTTACATAGACTCCGAAAAAATCAAAAAACAGATAAAGCTCGACTTGAGCCATCAGGACGGCCAGTTGGCTACCATCGACGCCAACTACGACTACAACTGGGGAACGGTTAAGCCTACTGAGGTTAATAATGACGGCACTGTTAAAGCCACCGTGAACCTGAAACGCCTCGTGTCGTTCTGGGGATTGAAGTTCAAAGACGAGAACGGCAATCCTATCAACAACATCAAAACCATTTACATCAACGGCGTGAAATCGTCGGATGTGCTGGACCTCACCAACGGCACGTACCTCGGCGGGGCACAGAACAAGGACTACGCCATTGACGTGAAAGGCAACGGGACTGCAGGCATTCAGGCTCAAAATGGGTATGTGTGGGTAGCCCTTTTCCCGGACGTGAGCGACAAAATCAGCTTCACGCTGATCACCACCGATGACCAGATTTACAGCAAGGATGTGCATAAGGTTTTCGATGTCAATAAGACTTACCGCTCCACCGTCAAGCTTGAGAAGTTGCCTAAGGCTAAACCTTATGTAAAGGTTGCCGGCACCCTATGGGCAACGGGTAACTTCATCCACTATACCGAAGGCACTGAAGAATATTGGGGCATCGCGCCAGCTCAATGGTGGATCAGCAACTATGCTGACTATCCCAAACAGGCTGACTGGATGAAAGAACCCTTAAAAATTAAAAAAACTGAGGTATTATCGGATAAACCTGGCTCGCAACACTGGTACTTCAAGATTGGCGTCAATGGTAAATCGGGTGGTTTCGGTATGACTGCTGAAGACTGCGACCTATTTACACAGGGTTTGATAAAAAACACCTTTGATTTCACGGCTAAGGAATACTTAGCCTGGAATCCAAATATTCGCCCAGATATAAAGAAGCCGTTTGAGACAAAATGGTTCACGTTCGAAGGTAAATTTACCACGGACAGAACACAGGTATATTACGGTGACATCGTTCATTTCTACACCACTCAAACAAATTACAATCATCAATATCGCTATCCTAAGATGGAAGAGCTGAAAGGCTTGTGGGAAAATGCAAAAACTATTATACCCGGCTACTGCTACACCGACAAGGGCAACAAGATTTACGGCGCCTATTTCTCTGACCAGGAAACGGGTGGCATCGGTGTGAAAAATTATTCGGGCTTCCCGGTAGGAACAAAAAGTCTGTGGAAATTTGAGGACGTGACAGGTTTGGTTCTTACCAACAAAGGCCTGTTCCTGCCGTTCGCAGGGTTTATGTATGGTGTGTTAAACTCAAACAGGGTAAATTACCGGTTGATTGATTATGGCCAGATATTCACCGGGCACTACTGGTCTTCACAATCATCATCTTATAGTACTGGAACCCTTTTGGTGTTCGGCTCTGGTGAGGGGAGTTATGCAGCAGCACCGAAACCTCAGGCATCCTGCATCCGTCCGGTATATATGGGGACGGAAGGCGACGAAGCGTCAGAAAAGCCACTGGATGCCTCAAAATATAATATGTTCCGTGGTATTGTGGACGAAAATGGAGTGCGCAAATACTAAACGATAAGCAATAGCAACGAACGGATAGCCGTTGTTGTCATTAAAATATTAGAAAGGGGACGTGCCAAAACCGGCATGTCCTCTTTCTAATATCATTTGCAACCATTCCTCACGGAGCTATACAGAGACGGCAGACAGGCAGAATATCATACTCACAAGATAGTTCCATGTGTTCCGTTCCCCGTCTGCTTGCAGCCGCTTGCCGGCATCTTGCCCGTCGTTTTTTTTACGTAGCCCGCTACGCCTGCAAAAAAAACAACAACCAACCTGTCTGGGCAAACGACAACAATCAGTTTGGGCTATAATGACCAGTTTGGGTTAAACCCCAATAGGTGTTGCAGTGACCGGTTGTGGGGTATGATACGATTGCGAAAAATCATAATAAATAGGTATTGCGGCATTCAAACTATACTCCTACCTTTGCTGCCAATTATTTAATTTATTATTATTACTGTCCGGTAAAACTTTTATGAGCAAATAAAATTAGGGCTGACACTTCTCACGAGGTATCAGCCCTTTTGGTTATCTTTGCTTTTGCTAAAAAAACATAACCATGAGCAAAGATAGTCATTTTACCGGACAGCCGGTCTATAGTCAAGTAT
>OISS01000016.1_pt1 | contig 59531 bp, 52 predicted proteins | sample 1586511 | NCBI WGS metagenome assembly OISS01 (sample SAMN02675049, study PRJEB24791) | human gut metagenome, SKBSTL061 | isolation source: stool | host: Homo sapiens | place: USA
TTCCGTGGGTATTTTTGATTTCCTCGGGAGCTATTGGGACAATTCTTCGGGAGGAAGTCAATTCTTCGGGAGAGTGGTGTAACCAGAGAGGATCTGTAGCCACTGTGTAGCGATAATCTAACGGCGTATTTCCTAGTTATCGCCATACGCAGTTCATAGACGGCTGGTTATAATGCGTCATCCCTAAGGAACGAAGGCTTTGACGTGAAATGAGTACATTTGCAGAGCAAGAGAAATAGACGGATGATTGACGAACAGACGAAGCAACTGATCATAGATACGGCACGCATCGATGATGTGGTGTCCGACTTTGTGCAGCTACGGCGCAAGGGGTCGGGCTTCGTGGGGCTGTGTCCTTTTCACAAGGATCGTCACCCCTCCTTTATCGTTACTCCGTCCAAGAACATCTGCAAGTGCTTCGCTTGTGGCGCAGGTGGGACGCCTATCTCCTTCATCATGAAGATACAGAACTGCTCCTTCGTTGAGGCGCTCCGCTACCTCGCTCAGAAGTACAACATCCCTGTGCCAGAGCGAGAGATGACCGAAGAGGAGCAGCAGCAACAGAGTGAGCGTGAGGCGCTTTACCTTGCCAACGAGGTGGCGGCAAAGTTCTTTACCGAGCAGCTCCTCAGCAGCGAGGAGGGGCTGGACATAGCTCTGCCTTACTTCACGCAGCGAGGTGTTCGCTCCGAGGCGATACAAACCTTTGGGCTAGGCTACTCACCTAGTGATAGACGTGCTCTAGTGAAGTATGTCGAGGAGCATGGCTACGATATGGAGAGCTTTGTGGCGACGGGTCTGCTCTACGCTCCGAACGAGGGGCGCCCGAGTGCTGATCGCTATCACGAGCGGGTTATCTTCCCTATATATAGTGTAGGTGGACGGGTCGTCGGCTTCGGTGGGCGAACGATGCGCAAGGCGGACAAGATCGCCAAGTATATCAATTCGCCTGAGAGCATTATCTACGACAAGAGCCGTGAGCTATACGGCCTTTATCAGGCGAAGCGTGCCATAGGACGTCTGGATCAGAGCATCATCGTCGAGGGCTACCTTGATGTGATCGCCATGCACCAAGTGGGGATAGAGAATGTGGTGGCAACGTCTGGCACGGCACTCACGGAGAGTCAAATACAGCTCTTGCGACGCTTCTCGCGTAATGTGCTGGTACTCTTCGACGGTGACGAGGCGGGAGTCAAAGCGGCGCTGCGCTCGATCGATATGCTCCTCGCTGAGGGAATGCAGATCAAGCTCTTGGTGCTGCCCGATGGAGAGGATCCTGATGAGTTTGTTGCTAAGCGTAGTCGCACAGAGGTGGAGGAGTACTTTGCAGCCCATGAGCAGGACTTCCTCACCTTCAAGTCGCAGCTCTACGCTCCGCAGATGGCGAGTGATCCGCAGCTCAAGACGCAACTGATGCGAGACATCTTGCAGAGCATTGCCACGATCCCCGATAGCCTCGAGCGGATTGTCTACATACAGCAGATGTCTCAGATGTATGGCGTGGCGGAGGATCTACTCTTGCAGCAGATCAAGCAGGAGCGCTTTAGTCGTGGACGGGTTTATCAGTATGCTCCACCTACGGCAGAGACACCCGAGGAGCGTGCTCCCGAGGATATCCCGCAAGAGGTTTCGCCCCTAGATGCGCCGATGAGCAATGAAGCTCTAGACTTGATCCGCCTGGTGGTGCGCTACGGAGAGCGGATGCTAAAGATCTCCGTGCAGGATGAGGAGGTCAGTGAGGAGGCTGAGCCTACGGTGATACAGGTCTCTGTGGCTAACTTTGTCTATCAGGAGCTTAAGCAAGATGACATAGTCATCGAGCACCCACTCGTCAAGCGCATTCTCAACGATAGCAATAAGATGATGCTGGAGGAGCTTAGCGTCTCGGTGGATGGCAAGTCGACGCATACCTGTGGCTCTTTCCTATGCAATTCGGAGATCCCGCAGGTGGCAGCGCTGGCGGTGGACCTTTACGCCTCTCCCTATAAGCTCTCTCGCAAGGCTCGCGAGGAGCTACAGATGCCAGATGACGAGGATGAGAAAGTGCCCGATGAGTGGGTGCGCGAGATGACTTTTAAGGTGCTATACACCTACAAACTAGCGTATGCTGAGGAGCACTGTCAGCAGATCTCGCAGCAGATACAGACGCTACAGCAGGAGTACCCAGAGGCGGACTATGCGAGCTACCAGCCACTCCTCCAGGAGCTATCCACGTGGCAAGAGATTCGCAAGGCGTTTGCCCAGTTTAGCGGTCAGCGTGTGGTCATTTCGTGAGCTTAGGAGTGTGATGAAGTAGTGACCGTTAACCCTTTTACCAAATCTAGAGAAGAAAGCGCAGTCATGCAGTTTGCCGATATATATGGATACCGAGCCCTCAAGCAGCAGTTTGTCCACTTGACCAAATCGGGACAGATGCCCCATGCTGTGCTGCTCGAGATACAGGAGGGCTACCCAGGGCTTCACCTGGCGTGGGCCTGGGCGCAGTACATCCAGTGCCAGTCTCCTACGGACGAGGACTCTTGTGGCGAGTGCGCCTCCTGCAAGAAGGTCGCAGCTAGCGCACACCCTGACGTCATCTTCGTCTATCCAGTGATCAAAGCGGCTCAAGACGAGACCCCCACGGAGCGATACTTCGATGAGTGGCGCATGCTCCTCGAGCGGTCTCCCTACATCACCGATCAGGACTGGCTAGAGGTGCTAGAGGCGGGCAATAGTCAGCCTGTCATCTATGTAAATGAGATCAATAGTCTCTTGTCTCGTCTCTCTGTCACAACTACCGAAGGGGGCTGGCGCACAATTATCATCTACCAGCCTGAGCGCATGAATGATGCAGCTGCCAATAAACTTCTTAAGTCGCTCGAAGAGCCTCCTGCAGAGACGCTCTTTATACTTGTGTCGGCACATTCGGACCGTCTCCTAGACACTATCCTGAGCCGTGTTCAGCGCTTCGAGCTACCACCGATGACAGAGGCGGAGATGAGAGAGGCGCTGACAGCGCTACACCCCGAGCTGGCGACTGAAGCACTTGAAGCAATGATTCCCCTAGTGGATGGTAACCTGAGCGATGCCTTACGGCTGCTCGACAGTTCTGCCTCACAAGACAAACTACAAGAAATGGCGCAGCAGTGGTACGACGCAACGCTACGAGCCGACATCTTGCGCCTGAAGCTCCTCAGCGAGGAGGTGGACAAGACCGGCCGTGAGGGGGCAGTCGCTTTTCTCAAACTACTGATGCAGCTGGTGGGGCGGCAGTGGCACCGTGCGCTCAGCGGTGAGGCACGCGTGGGAGAGTTACGTGTCAACAATAAGGCGATGGGTGCCTGCTATAGACTCCTCGAAGAGGCGATGCGAGAGATCCGTGGCAATGTGCTGACGAAGATGGTGCTCTTCGACACGTTCCTGCGGATGCTGCTCGCCTTGCGCAACTAAGATCAGTAGTGATGTCAGAGCAGGCGTTACGCCATCAGGGACTTGACCTCCTGCGGCTCCTCTCGGTCGTGATGGTAATCGGCATTCACACGGCGGGAGGGTACTTTATGGGAGAGGCTTCGCTGTCAGAGCGTTGGCAGGCTGCCCCGTGGTATGCACTCTCAGTGGGAGCGGTGCCACTCTTTGTGATGATGAGCGGAGCCTTCATGCTATCGCCTGAGCGGCAGATCGGGAGCTTGGTACACTTTTACAAGCGTAGGGTAGGGCACAAGATACTCTTACCTCTGCTTGTTTGGTCTGTGGGCTACTACTTCTGGCACTGTGCGAAGGAGCAGGCGTGGCTCGCCTTCCAGTGGTATCACTTGTGGTATCTCGTGATGCTGGCGGGCCTCTATGTGGTCACTCCTATGCTACGCTGGCTCTGCGAGCGGATCGAGCGTAGCGATAGTCCTACCTATGGAGGCAATCGGGGATTACTGATCTTGACGCTCGGGAGCTATCTCGTAGCGCTTGCTGTAGACATCTACTACCGCTCGTATGGCATTCAGCAGATCTGCCTGCTCTGGTGGGTGCAGTATCTTCCTTACTACCTAGCGGGCTATCTGATCTCTCGAACCATTAGTCGCTTGCCAGGCAAAGGCTGGCTCTTGATCCTATTCATCGGGAGTATGTTGCTGCACGGAGCGCTGCTCATTTGGGTGCCTTACCAACTGTTAGGGCGGATGGGTGTCAACTTCTTTCCGCTGGTCGTACTCAAGGTTGTCTCGCTCTTTGCTCTCTGCTACAAGTGGCGCCCCAAGGCACGTCTCCTCGTTTCGGCAAGCACGCTCTATCCCTACGTGATGGGAATCTACTTAGTACACTTTGCGGTGCTTCAGGTAGTCTTCAAGCTATTCGAACTTTTCTTCCCTGCTCTGACCGCTTGCCCAGTCGTAAGCGTTCCTCTGCGCATCTTCCTCATAGCGCTCATCTCGCTAGGAATCACCGCCTTGATCCGCAAGGTGCCACAGCTACGACCGCTGGTCTAGAGGGAAAAGTATTATTATATATAGGTGTTGCGTTGGAAGAAATGATGCCCAGCAATATGTATATGGGGTGGAGTCAAGAGAAAGTCTTGACTCCACCCCATAAAAGTTAACTGAGAAGAGTCTTGGTCGATGGCCCTTACGACACCTTCTCATCGGTAATCTAGCCTATGGCTCTGTTACGATTTGTACCTTAGGATTGTTCTTAAAGACATTCTTAAGATGCGTCTCCTCGTCTCCTGCATCCACTATAACCTTGGTCAGCTTGGGGTTGTCGATGGCAATCTCATACTGAGCCTCTTCATTATAGTTTCCATTCTTTAGGTTTACCCACTCCATCTCAGGCATTGCCTCAGCTGTAATTTCTCGGATTATGGGATTAGACGAACAGTCGAGGGTACGAAGAGGATTCTCTGAGATCATCAGCTTAAATAGCATCGGCAGATGACTGAGGTCAATCTCTGTCAGCGCATTGTCAAAGACAAATAGGAACATTAGCTTGTCAAATCCTTGAGATAGATCTATCTGCTTGAGGTAATTTTGATAAAGGTTCAAGCGTTGCAGGCTTGGTAAGTTCTTCAGCTGGACGGATTGTAGCTGATTACTGTTAGCGTGAAGCTCTTTGAGTAATGGCATATTAGATAGTTCTAACGATGTTAGCTGATTACTGACTATCTCTATTCGCTCGAGCTTAGGATGCTGTCCCCATGTGATCTTACGTAGCTTACTTCGGTTGGTTAGAATTTTCTGGAGCTCTGTCAAAGGTGTCAAGTCCAACTCGGTTAGTTTAGTGTCCTGACAATATAGCTCTTGTAGCTTCTTATTGTGACTTAGGTCTAGTTGGCGTAGCTCCCTATTGCCAAACACGCATAAGCCTGTGAGCTCGGGCATTTGACTTGTGTTGATCTCACTCAGTCCGACGTAGCCGATACGTAGATATCGAAGTTTGGTCAAGCCCTCTATCGATTTCACTGAAGAGCCTACAGGCTGGCTGTTGACATCTAGAGAGTCTAGATTGAGAAAGTCCTCAAGCCCCTTCAGACTTGTAATCTTTTTGTCCTCGGGTATTTGATCGTCTGGGTTATATCCAAACTTGAGAGAGGTTACCGTAAGAGCCTCTTGAGGAGATAACTGTCCATCGTTATTTGCGTCTGCCGCAGGGTGCTGCGCTAGGATGAGTTGCAAGAGCTGCTTATCTTCAAAGGCTATCGACTCCTGGGTCCCTTTTTTCTCTAGGACTGTTAGGGTGAGTCGAGCTACGGACTCCTGTACGGTAGCTGTGATGACAGCTGTTCCTGCAGCCACCGCGGTAATAGTCCCATTGTGGACAGTGGCTATTTGAGGATTAGAGCTTTGCCAAGAAATAGGCGCCTTGGGCGCATGGAGTAGCTTAGGGGTGGCTTGCTCCCCAACGTAGAGTTGCAGTGTGGACTGCTCGAAGGTTATCTCGGGCATCTCTGGACACTCTCTATCTGGGCATGCCCTAGTACAGGAAGCCAATAGCGCAAGGCTCAGTAGTAAGGAGCTTTTTAAGAAGAGGAGCATTGGGCTGAACAGCTTTGGTTGTTTTATCATAAGTAAGTGTTGCTTGTTAGTTAAACTGTTAGGAGGCGCTAAGGTAGTGTTTTTTCCTTTTCTACCAGTTAGCGCTTTCACCAGACAGCAATGATTTCGTATCTTTGCGAAGTAACCAATCAATAGAGCAAACCGAATACATATATGTTTAGTGGAATAGTAGAAGGTATGGCGCAGGTGCGCCGCCTAACCCGCGAAGGAAGCAACCTGCACATCACACTCGCTTGCGACTTTGCCGCAGAGCTCCAAATAGATCAGAGCATCGCACATAATGGCGTCTGCCTCACTGTCGTCTCGCTCGAGGAGGGGGGCTACACGGTCACCGCCATTCAGGAGACACTCGACCGCAGTAATCTAGGACTCTTACAGGTGGGCGACTATGTCAATGTGGAGCGCAGTATGATGCTCGGAGGTCGTCTGGACGGTCATATCGTGCAGGGGCATGTGGATCAGACGGCTCACTGTACAGCCATTCGCGAGATGGAGGGCAGTCACTACTTTACCTTTGCCTATGAGGTGGATCGTGAGATGATGCGCCAGGGCTATATGACGGTCGAGAAGGGTTCCGTAACGGTCAACGGTGTGAGCCTCACCGTCTGCAATTCGCAGGAAAATTCTTTCGAGGTAGCGATCATCCCTTACACGCTGGAGCATACTAACTTCGGTTACTTTAAGGTGGGAAGCGTGGTCAACCTAGAGTTTGACATCTTAGGCAAGTACATTGCTCGCCTACGTTCATTTGACTAAACCATTGTAGTTATGAATCCTGAAGATCTATACGCTCTCTATCGGGAGCGTCAGAGCGATCGCAGATTTGCCGATCGGCCTGTGCCGCAGGAGGTGCTGGAGCGCATCCTGCACAACGCCCTGCTGGCACCCTCAGCGACCAATCAGCAGCCCTGGAGCATCGTAGCTGTCTCTGAGCCAGAGGCTGCCCAGCGTGTAGGGCAGGCGGTGATCAAGGGGGTAACGAATATGAATAAGTTTGCCCTGGAGGCACCCGTACACCTACTGATCGTAGCGGAGCGAGGACGCTGGGTGGCACGTATGGGTAGCCGCGTGATGAAGGTGGACTACCGCCCCATAGACCTAGGGATCCTCGTGGCACACATCGTCCTCGCAGCTCAGGCGGAGGGCGTCGGGAGCTGCATCCTAGGCTGGATAAACGATGCCGCTGTGCGCAAGGAGCTTGGCATACCAGACAAGCGTCAGGTAGTTCTAGACATTCTCATTGGTTACTCAGAGCAGCCTACCCGAGAGAAGAAGCGCAAGAGTCCCGAGGAGGTGATTCACTGGAACAAGTGGTGACCGCCTCTCAATAGGACACCACCTATAGGGCTTTCTTCTCGCAAGCTCGCTCCCCTTTGAGGTGCAATAAAAGAGCTCTTTCGACTCCTTAATGACCAGATCTGGTTCGAGGAGGATTTGCTTTTGTCAAAATAATTGCGTTACTTTGCAGTCTGATTGCAGACCCACACCATGATGATGCTAATGGATTGGGGATGTGTCGATCTCAGAAACATCGTAGAAGTATAAAAGAAATACCACACCGTCATGTCTAAGATATGTCAGATCACCGGTAAGAGGGCTATGGTGGGCAATAATGTATCCCACTCAAAGCGTCGTACGAAGCGTACCTTTGACGTTAACCTCTTCCGCAAGAAGTTTTATTGGCCAGAGGAGGATCGTTGGATCTCTCTCAAGGTCTCAGCAGCTGGGCTTCGGCTCATCAACCGCGTAGGACTCAACGAAGCTCTCCGTCGCGCTAGCGATGCTGGCTACCTAAGCATCAAATAAACCACTCACTCCCTAATTATACTCACTTACTATGGCTAAGAAAGGTAAAGGCGATCGAGTACAGGTGATACTCGAGTGCACAGAGCACAAAGAGAGTGGCATGCCAGGCACCTCTCGCTACGTCACCACAAAGAATAGAAAGAATACTACACAGCGTCTAGAGCTTAAGAAGTACAATCCTATCCTCAAGCGCTACACGCTACATCGTGAGATTAAGTAATCATCTCTCCCCTTCACTAACACAAATAAGAACTAAGTACAATGGCTAAGAAATCGGTCGCAACCTTTAGAACGGGCGATGGTCGCTCATACTCGAAGGTTATCAAGATGGTCAAGTCGCCTAAGACTGGTGCTTATACCTTCCAAGAGGAGATGGTACCAAATGACCACGTACAGGACTTCCTCAAGAAGTAATCTGAAGACGCTTATAGCGACGCTACCATAGAGACGAGGCTGTCACACGCCTCTCTATAAGGTGAGCGTATACCATACGAGAGCATTGATACGATTAGTCGTGTCAATGCTCTCTTCCTTTAGGTAAAAAGTGTGGGGCATCTGTGCGCGCAGCTTTAGATATAATTCACTATATTTGCGCTGTGGATATGTATCGCTCTAAGTACGCTCTATCCGCTAAAGCGCCCCATAATGCTAATCATCAAGACTATATAACTATATGAAATCAGCTCGACTCCTATCCGCAGCGCTCCTGCTCGTCATCTCCCTAACCTATCTGCAGGCTCAGGAGAGCTATCCGCTCAGCCTCGTCGTAGAGCAGAGTAGTCAGCCAGAAGAGGTAATCCCTCTCACAGACATTCAGAAGATTACCTTCGCAGATGGTAAGATGCAGATGCATTACACACAGAAGGCCAATTACAGTGCAGCATTCGCTTGCAAGGATGTGACGAAGTGCACTTTCTCTACGAGCAAGAAGCCGACAGCGCTACCTCTTATTGCTGGTCCTGTCGTGCCGAGCTACAAGCTACTTTCTGATGGGGAAAACATTTTTATTGAGGGTCTAGTCGCAGGGCAGAGTTACACCGTAGCGCTCTACGACATGCAAGGCAATCAGATCTATCAGCGTTCGCGTTTTGTAATCGGTGAGACGATCCACTGCGCTACACTACCTAGTGGTGTCTACCTAGTACAGATCAACGGCGAGGCATATCGCTTTATGCTGTAATGAAAGCTCAGACACACTAGATCATCTGTTACCTCCTTGGTTAAGAGCGTAGCAATGTAGAGTTATTCCTCTTTTGACGAGGGTGATGCATCTAGCATCACCCTCGTTGCGTTTCTTAAGCTTATAAAGGTGCGATTATACAGCAACAATGATCCTGAGACGATAGAAAAAGATCAAATCTTCAGGCCGCTAAAAATATCTCAGGGAGGAAAGAAAAAATTCTTCGGAAGAATCAACTGAAACTTCGGAAGAATCAAACGATACTTCGGAAGAATGAAATGATAAGTCCGAAGAATTTGCTCATTCCTCCGTGGAAATTCTGTGATTTCCTCGGAACTATTTGACTAGTATCTAGGAGCTGCCTGGCGCTTTCTTCGTATCTTATTGATATGTAGGTGGATCGTGCATATTGGACTATAAGGAGAGAGGTGTCAGCTCTTGATCGCTTAACATCTTCACCGCGCCGTAACATTTTCGTCACAGGGGAATAACCCATTGGCCGTAATATTGCAAACGAAAAGGAAGGCCTACCCCGACACGATCGGAGAGAGCCTCCCATGAAGATCGACAACTAACTTACTAATACAACTATGAATAAGAGTACACTCAAGGCTTTAGTCCTCATCGCCATCGCCCTTATGACTGCCAGCTGTGCAGGCAAAGGTGGGCAGGTGACCGAGCTAGACGCTGCGGGAGCGACCTTCCCATTACCCTATTATACCGAGGCTTTCAAAGCTTATGAGGCGCAGTCGGGCATACATGTTAATTATGGTGCCGTAGGTAGCGGTGGTGGTATCCGTAGCCTCAAGGACGAAGTAGTGCACTTTGCTGCTACCGATGCTTTTCTTTCTGATGAGGAGATGGCTGAGATGCCTCGTCCGGTGATCCACATACCGACCTGCATGGGAGCTGTCGTCATCGCTTACAACTGTCCTGAGATCTCGCAACTGAACCTCACCGGAGAGATCATCGCCAACATTTATCTGGGCAAGATAACGCGCTGGAACGATCCCGCTATCGCTGCGATCAACCCAGACCAAAAGCTCCCCGACAAGGAGATCTCACCCGTCTATCGCTCCGATGGTAGTGGCACGACGAATGTCTTCAGCGACTATCTGACGAAGGTGAGCACCGACTGGGCTACGCAGGTGGGCACGGGCAAGTCACTCAAGTGGCCTACCGGTATGGCTGCCAAGGGCAATCCAGGCGTCGCTGGCGTGATCGCACAGACCGATGGCGCGCTCGGATATGTAGGTAGCGAGTACAGCTTCTCTCTAGACATACCGACAGCCATGGTACAGAATCAGGCTGGCAACTTCGTTCTTCCTTCGCTCGAGTCTATCTCTGCGGCGGCTTCTGGCGAGGTTGCACCCGACACACGTCAGATGATCACCAACTCGTCGCACCCTGACGCTTATCCTATTAGCTGTCTCACCTGGCTCATTGCTTACCAAGAGATGCAGTACGATGATCACTCTGAGGCAGAAGCTGTCGAGACGGCTCGTCTACTCAACTGGATGCTGAGCGATGAGGCGCAGGCGATCACTTCGCAGATCCACTTCGCACCGCTATCGGCTGAGATGGTGGCAGCAGCCAAGGCGCAGCTGGCTAAGCTGACCTATGGCGGTAAGCCGATAGACCTAACTAGCGCTCCTAAGGAGTAGCCCCCTGATTACACCTGAAAAACACAAAAGGAGACTGCTACGGTCTCTGTAGCAATCTCCTTACACCAAAAGAACGTCTCTCCTCCCCTCTCAACAGTAGTGCCGTCTGGATAGCTCCGATTAGTTAGTGAGTCGCATCCGACCTGTACCGCTCTCTATTCGGAGGAGAGATGTCTCTTTTACCTTCCCCACCTACTCCTTATAAATATAAGCTCTGCCTATAATGTCTACCCTCGTCCGTAAAGCGTCACGCCCTATCGGCGACAAGATCTTCCGCGGTCTACTCACTAGCTCTGGACTCCTCGTGCTACTGATCTGCCTAGCGATGCTGATCAGTCTGATTAGTAACAGCACGGAGGCCTTTAGTGAGTTTGGCTTCTTTCGCTTCATCAGCTCCTCCGAGTGGGACCCCACGGCTGGGCGGGAGCAGTATGGGGCATTGCCCTTTATCGTGGGGACTGTGGTCACCTCGATACTAGCCTTGATCCTGTGCATCCCCTTCTCGCTACCGGTGGCACTCTTCATCGGGGAGTACTTCAAGGGGAAGCGCATCGCTGGCGTCATACGTTCGCTGACGGACCTACTGGCAGGCATCCCCTCGATCGTGTATGGTCTGTGGGGCTTCTACACACTGCGTCCGCTCATTGACATGATCGATGGCCCTCAGGGCAATGGCTATGGGATCCTCACTTCGGTGCTGATACTGACCATCATGATCATCCCCTACGCCTCGTCGCTCACGGCAGAGTTTGTCATGCTCACCCCTAAGTCGCTCAAGGAGGCTGCCTACAGTCTCGGCGCCACCCGCACGGAGGTGATCGGATCGGTCATCCTGCCTAACGCACGGAGCGGTATCGTCGCAGCTTATATCCTCGCTCTGGGACGAGCTCTCGGTGAGACGATGGCGGTGACCATGCTGATCGGTAACACGGACAAAATACCTACATCGCTCTTTGACACAGGACAGAGTATGGCTTCGCTGATTGCTAATCAGTTCAACGAGGCGCACGGACTCAAGCTCAGTTCGCTCATAGCGATCGCTCTAGTCCTCTTCCTCATCACAGCCATCATCAACGGCATTGTGAAGATTATCCTAAACAAGAAACGATCCTAACCTGAGACCATGGCATCACTCAAAGTAAGACAGGGCTGGGACCGCACGGTCTATCTAGTCAATATCGTACTCGCCTGCATCACCGTCATACCGCTCTTTCTCATCATCGGTAAGATCGTCCTAGAGGGGTACCAGCAGATCAACTGGGACTTCTTTACCAAGACGGCACCGACAGCTGTCGAGGCGATGATGGCTAAGCGCGCCAACACGATCGAAGGCTCTCGCACGATACTCCCAGGCGGTATCGCTAATGGTATCGTCGGCACCCTCCTCATGACCCTCGTAGCCTCTATCATTGCTATCCCCATAGGGCTCCTAGGCGGTATCTATCTCTCGGAGAATAGATCCACACGCCTCGCCAATGTAGTACGCTTCGTCACGGACCTGCTACAAGGCACCCCCTCGATCGTCATCGGTATCATCGTATACGCTTGGGTGGTACTGCCGATGCGGGGCTATTCGGCTCTAGCCGGTGCTGTGGCTCTGGCGATCATGATGCTACCGCTGATCATACGCTCTACCGAAGAGACGCTGGCACGACTGCCTAAGTCCTTCAAAGAGTCGGCACTTGCTCTCGGATGCTCCTACCGCAAGATGGTGCTTAAGATCCTCCTCCCCTCTGCTATGGGAGGTCTGCTGACAGGCATCCTGCTAGCGGTGAGTCGTATCATCGGTGAGACGGCACCGCTCATCATGACCGCCCTAGGCAGTGCCCGCATATCGTGGACGCTCGACACCCCTTCGTCGGCCGTGCCGCTACTCATCTGGGAGTTTTACAGTGATCCCAACCTTCAGGAGATGATCTGGAGCTCTTCGCTCTTTCTCCTGCTCCTGGTCCTCCTTCTCAACTTTATCGCCAAGCGTATCTCCGATCGGACACGCTACTAGTAACTTCTTTTTGTCCAAAGCATGACTTCAAACTCTATACAGACGACAACGCCCGAAGTGGTCCTCCAGCTAGACAACGTAAGCATCTGGTACACTCCTGAGAAGAGTGCCGTGACCAACGTCTCTGCGGAGATCTACGACCACGAGATCACCGCCATCATGGGCCCTAGTGGTTGTGGCAAGAGTACCCTGCTACGAGCCATCAATCGTATGCACGAGCTTTACCCCGGTATACGTACCGACGGGCGCATCCTCCTACAGGGAGAGAATATCTTAGAAAAAGACCCGATGGTCGTCCGTCGTATGGCGGGGATGGTTTTCCAGCAGCCGAACCCCTTCCCGACGATGAGCATCGCCGACAATGTGATGGCGGGCTACAAGCTCAACGGCATCAAGGTCTCCAAGGCGCAGCGCGAAGAGATCCTCACCACCTCTCTGCAGTCGGTCGGACTCTGGGAGGAGGTCAAGGACAGACTAGACAAGCGTGGTTCCTTCCTCTCGGGCGGACAGCAGCAGCGACTATGCATCGCTCGCGCCTTAGCACTGCGTCCTCGGCTACTCCTGATGGACGAGCCCACCTCCGCCCTAGACCCGATAGCGACCAATCGCATCGAGGAGCTGATCTTAGAGCTCAAGAAGGAGATAGCGATCCTCATCGTCACACACAATATGGGACAGGCGGCACGCATATCCGACCGCTCGATGTTTATGTATCTCGGTGAGCTGGTTGAGTATGATCGCACCGACAAGATGTTTACCAACCCCAGCGATCAGCGCACCGAGGACTACCTACAGGGCAACTTCGGATAAAACATCGTACCTTAGATCTGCCATACAGACAGACACTCACACTATCAAGTAAAAACGTAACTGTCACAGCCTATGTCACCCAATATGGATCACCACGTCGTCCTGATCAAGGAAGACTTCAACGTACTCAACAAAGTGATCGCTCGCCAAGTAGAGATCATACAGCAGCTCCTCCGCGGGATCGTCGAGCCTGACGCTTACGAGCACATCGAGATGAATGAGACTATCATAGATAGCCTAGAGGTCAAGATAAGGAGCGAGGTCATCAACGGGATCATACTCTACACCCCTCGGGCCTCTGAGGCTAGGCGCATGTTTGCCCTACACGATATGACCAGCTACCTAGAGCGCATAGGTGATCTGCTGCTCAATGTAGCCAACTTCACCCGTACGATCGAGTCTGGCAATGGGCTCTACCTCCAGTACGCTGAGACGCTACACGAGATGCTCTCGGAGACTTATAAGATGGTCACCGACGCGGTCACCTCGTTCTTTGCAGGAGACTCAGACCTCTCGCGACGAGTCATCAGTCGAGATACACATATAGACGATCTGCACTATCAGATCAACGACTCGTTGCCGCAAGCACTGCTAGACTCGGAGCTAAGCCCCGATGTAGACTCCATACAGGCTTCACTAGCAATCAGCAGCATAGCCTACAACATAGAGCGCATCGGTGACAATGCGACAAACATCGCCGAGGCGGCTATCTTCCATTCAGAAGGCAAGAACCTACTGCACGCTAAGAATCAAAAGGTAGAGATCCCCACCGAACAAGAGCTAAATAACTATGGACAAGAAGAAGTTTAAACTACTCCTCGTTGACGATGAGGAGGACCTCCGTGAGATACTTACCTTCAACCTCGCTGGCGAGGGATACCAAGTCTCCACAGCCGCCAACGCTGAGGAGGCACTCAAGATGCCACTCGAGGAGTATCACCTACTCATCCTCGACGTGATGATGCCTGGCATGAGCGGCTTCAAGCTCGCTGAGCTCATACGACGAGATAAGAAGCTCACCACACCCATTATCTTCCTCACCGCCAAGGGGACTGAAAACGATCTCCTCACAGGCTTTAATATCGGAGCCGACGACTATATGGCGAAGCCATTCTCTATTAAAGAGCTTCAGGCGCGCATTCAGGCCATCCTCATGCGCTCTTTGCAGGAAGGACCAGACTTCGGAGAGAGTCAGATAGAGATCGGCACGCTCCTCATCGACTTAGATGCTAAGCAGGTCTTTGTCGATGGCGAGCCTATCGATCTAACCAAGAAGGAGCTTGAGATCCTTGTCTTATTGGCACGAGATCCAGGCAAAGTCTTCTCACGTGAGGAGATTCTCGATCGCGTATGGCGGGAAGATGTATTCGTTATGGAGCGCACCATCGACGTACACATCACCCGCATACGCAAGAAGCTACGTGGCAGCGGGATCAAGATCATCAACCGCTCAGGCTTCGGCTATTGCCTCGTCGAGGAGGAGGCGCAGTAGTTACTATTTACTAACATACCATATCGTTATCGTCCTACTATGAGTCAGTACAACTATAAGACCAAAGTCTTTATCTCCGCAGCTCTGCTCTTTATCCTCTTTGGCGGGATTATCTACTTCGTACAGCGCGCCTCCGAAAAGGAGATCAAGACCAAAGCGCTCGTTTCGTACCTCGAGCAGACCTCTGACTGTGTCAATCGTTACATAGCAGACTACGTAGCGCACCCTCAGGAGCATGAGACCGACTCGCTTTCATCTTTTGGTAGCTGGCCTAATCCGAACACTCTAGGACGCTTCTTATCTTATCTCCCGGACAATCTACGCTTTACGATCATCAACCTAAAGGGCGACGTCTACTTTGACAACGTCACCCAGGGTCCAATCCCTGAGAACCACCTCTCACGCGTAGAGCTACAACAAGCCAATCTCAATGGCACTGGCACCTCCAAGCGGTATAGCGAGACGCTCAGAGAGGACTTCTACTACTTTGCCAAGCAGTACCGAGATCAGGGTTACTATATCCGTGTAGCCATACCTTACCATATAGATTATGTCAACTACTTTCGCTCCAATCACTTCTTCCTCCTCCTCATTGTCGGCATCTTCAGTCTAGCACTGCTAGCGGTCGTCTTCTTTACCGACCAATTCTCTCGCTCGGTGCGTAAGCTTCACGACTTTGTAGCGAAGGCGCAGGCTGGTGAGGAGTACGAGTCCGTCACTTTCCCTAAGAGTGAGATCGGAGAGCTAGGAGAGCAGCTCAAGAAAATCTTTAAGATGCTCGAAGAGAGCAAGAGCCGCTACGAGATCGAGCGTGAGAAGCTCATACAGCACTTCGCGAGCTCTGATGCCGGCATATCTTTCTTTAGTGCGGAGAGCAAGTTTATCTATGCTAATAGCCACTTCATCCAGAATCTCAATACCCTCGTCGACCCCCCCACCTTTATCATCGATGAGCGTATCCTCGATTACCCAGAGCTTTATCAGGTCAAGACTCTTCTAGCCGATCAAGAGGCTCACCCAGGAGCAACTCCGCGCTCCACACGATACATCATCGACAAGGACGGATCGCATCTAGAGGTACGCGCACAGCTCTTCCCCGACAACAGCTTTGAGATCGTTCTGACCAATGTGACTAAGAAGGAAAACGATCGTCGCCTCAAGCACGACATGACCAATAGCATTGCTCACGAGCTACGCACGCCTGTCACTTGCGCCCGTGGTTACCTCGAGACGATCCTCAACCAGCCACTCCCTGAGGAGAAGCAGCGCTACTTCATCGAGCGCACTTACAATCAGATGATACGTCTCTCACAGCTCATCAGCGACGTCTCTATGATCACCAAGCTGGAGGAGGCGAGTGACCTCTACGCCCTGCAGGAGCTCACCCCGTACAGTGTCGTCGAGGAGGTCAAAGCGGCTCTAGAGATCAAGCTACAAGAGGCGCAGATGACCATCTGCAATCGAATCCCCGAGCAGACCACCGTACAGGCCAATCACTCGCTACTCTATGCTGTCTTTGCCAATCTGACGGAGAATAGTATCCGCTACGCTGGCACTGGCACCACCATAGAGATCGAGCAGACGATGGAGGACGAGCGCTACTACTACTTTACCTTTGCCGACAACGGTCCTGGCATCCCCGAGAGCGAAAGCCTGGCTAAGATCTTCGACCGCTTCTACCGCATCGATGGGGGACGCAGTCGTGAGATGGGCGGCTCGGGACTGGGACTCTCCATCGTACGAAATGCTATACGCTTCCACGGAGGCGAGATCTCAGCAAAGAACAGACCCACGGGAGGTCTCGAGTTCTTCTTCTCATTAGCCAAGAGCGTCTCCGACAAAGCGACCCGAGAGCACTAGTTCAGGTCGACCGTTGCCGTCGAATCAAAGCGTCACTTCTCTAGGCGAAAGTTTCTTTCCAGCCTTGGAAAACTAAATTTCCAAGGGAGGAAACTTTTTGGATATACCTCGGGACGGCCCAATCCTTCGCCACTGACTCTTATCAAATAGCGGTGGAATCGAAACAGCTTCGTGAAGAATTGGTTGCCCTCTGAGAGCGACGACGCTAGAGCAGGTGACGCTCAGCGTGGTAGGAGGAGCGCACCAGAGGACCGCTCTCCACATGGCGGAAGCCTTTGTCCAAGGCTATCTCTCGTAGCTCGGCAAAGCGGTCGGGATGCACATACTCCTGCACGGGATAGTGGCGACGGGTAGGCTGGAGGTATTGACCGAGCGTGAGGATGCTACAATTTACCTGACGTAGATCATCCATCGTCTCGAGGATCTCCTCCTGCGTCTCGCCGAGACCGAGCATCAGCCCCGTCTTAGCGGGTAGCCCCGCCTCAGCGATCTGAGCCAAGACAGAGAGACTACAGTCATAAGTAGCTCGGCTACGCACCACGGGGGTGAGCCGTCGCACGGTCTCCATATTGTGCGCCACCACCTCGGGGCGCTCCTCTAAGATCGGCGCAATGAGCTTTGCCTGCCCGTCGAAGTCTGGTATCAGTACCTCGACCGTAACGCCAGGGCACAGCTCACGTATCTGTCGTATCGTCTCGACCCAGTGAGCACTCCCCTTGTCGGGCAGGTCGTCGCGATCTACACTAGTGACCACCGCATGCTTGAGCCCGAGGGCGCGGACACTCTCAGCGACGTGACGAGGCTCCTCAGGGTCTAGCGACAACGGGCGACCCGTCTCTGTATTGCAAAACTTACAAGCGCGTGTACAGACCGCTCCTCCGATCATAAAGGTAGCGGTACCTCGTGACCAGCACTCGCCCTGATTAGGACAGCGACCGCTCGTGCAGATGGTATGCAGGCAATGCTGCTGCAGCACCGCACGCGTCTCGTCGTAGGTTACATCACTACCAAGCTTGATCTTGAGCCACTCAGGCTTACGTATGTGGGGTTGCTTCATCAGCTCTTTTTACTTCAGCTTACGATCGAGGAACTCGATGATGCGACTATAGAGATGCTGCCTGTTGTTGCCTCCGTAGATGCTGTGATCCTTGTCGGTATAGGTAGCCATCTCAAAGGGGATATTGGCCTTGACCAGCTCAGTGGCTAGGCGCATCGTGTTTTGCAGATGCACATTGTCATCAGCCGTACCGTGAATGACGAGCAGATCGCCATGTAGGTTGTGGGCGATAGGTAGGACTGAGGAAGCTTCGTAGCCCTTGTTGTTGACCTGTGGAGTCGCCATAAAGCGCTCTGTGTAAATCGTATCGTAAAAGCGCCAGTCGGTCACAGGAGCCACAGCTACACCAGCACGAAACGCCTTACCACGACAGAGCGACATGAGCGCATTATACCCGCCATAGCTCCAGCCGAAGATAGCCATCCGATCTCCATCGATATAGCCAAACTGCTTGGGCAGCGCCTCAGCAGCTGCTATCTGGTCGCTACTCTCGCGCAGACCTAGCTCACGATAGGTGCACTTGCGCCACTCGGTGCCTCGTCCGCCAGTACCACGTCCGTCCACACAGACTACGACATAACCAGCCTGCGCCAGGGCATACTCCCAGCCGATGTAAAACTGATCCAGCACCTCCTGCGAGTCGGGACCACTGTACTGATGCATCACCGTGGGGTAACGCTTGCTCGCGTCAAAGTGTGGCGGACGAATCATCCAGCCATGGAGCGTGCGTCCGGGAGCTACCTCAATGGTAAAGAACTCCTTGTCGTTGTAGTCATACCCCTTGAGCTTAGCTACCAGCTGGGCGTTATCTTCGAGAGTACGGATCACCTTGCCCTCCTTTGCCGTACGGATTGTCGTGATGGTAGGCGTCTTAGCATTGCTATAGCTATTGATGAAGTAACTATAGTCTTGCGTGAAGCTAGCGCGATTGATGCCAGCCTCTCCCGCTAAAACAGTCGTCTTGCCCCGTGGTGTCGTCTTGAGAACTCGTCTCTGGGTAGGCGTCTCGTCGGCAGCTTGGTAGTAGACGTTGCCATTGCTGTCACAGCCGTAGAAGCTGATGATGTCCCAATTGCCCTGCGTCAGACGCTGCTGGAGCGCTCCATTCGTACCATACTTATAAAGCTGTGTAGAGCCATCGCGCTCGCTCAGCATGACGATGCCATCGGGGACGAATCGCATGGAGTTGATAAACTCATTGTTGATATATCGCTGATCTTGCTCACGAAGGGTCAGACGAGGCGTGCGACTCTTCGGATTGATGCGGTACACCTTGAGATCGTTCTGCAGACGATTGAGTGTGATGGCAGCTAGATCACTCCCCCAACCGGTGAAGACGATGCGGGGTATGTACCCATCAGCGTCTAATGGAAGCTCTACACGATCGGTGCGCTTGAGATCGAGGTTGTAGAGGAGTAGTGAGACGGTAGAGTTTTGCTCTCCTACCTTCGGATACTTGTAGACGTAGTCTGTGGGATAGAGATCATCTCCGTAGATCGGCATTGAGTAAGCCTTCACCTGACTCTCATCACTGCGTACGAAGGCGAGGAAGTCGCTCTGGGGGCTCCACTCCATCAGACGTGTCGTGCTAAACTCCTCTTCGTAGACCCAGTCGGTCGATCCGTTGATCACCTCATTGCGCTTACCATCCGTGGTAACCTGCACCTCAGAGTTGAAATCAAACTTCTTGATGAAAATGTTGTTGTCTCTGACGAAAGCGACCATCCGACCGTCAGAACTGAAGGTGGGGATCATAATGTCGCCCTCGGTGAGTGGCTCACACAGATTACGACGCACATCATAATGGGTAGCTCGTAGCGTGTAGGAGCGTCGGTAGATCGGCTGGATGTCGGTGTAGATCAGGATATGATGTCCCGAGGGAGCAATGTCGTAGTCCCAGATCGCCTTGAGATCGCACTCACGAGCCTTGGCAATGTCAAAGAGCGTATCGACGGCCCGTCCCGTAGCATACTCATACTTGACGATACGCTGGGAGTCATCGCTGATGAGCGTGTAGTGCTTGCCGTCAGGGAGTGAGCGAAAGCCGTTGCCAGCACCACGAGCAGCAAAAACACCTGAGGTGACCTCAGGAAGGGTGATCTCTCGCTGCTGCTGGGCAACAAGCGTGAGCGAACAGAGGAGTATGAGTGTGGTAAAAAGTGTGCGGATACGCATGGGGAAGAGGTTAGAGATTAGAAGTTAGAAATTAGAGGCAAGACCACAGCGTAGACCCCGAGAGAGGGTCTACGCTATGGTGCTATGTAGTGAAGGGGTTACTTACGCCTGAAAGTCAAGCTAGGCTGACCCGAGGCGTCGTGCGTAGAGTAGAGCTTGAGCGTATTCGCTCCATCCATGCGAAATACCTTAGCCTCCTCTAGAGCTGCTAGGAAGATACGCTCGTACATCATATTAGAACAAGCCATACGAGTCGACATGATGTTCCCAATCTTGATGCGACCGTCAGAGTAGGCGAAGCACTCGCCACCATAGCTATTACAGGCTGCATGCCCAGCGATACGCGCTTCGCTAATGCTGATAGTAGCTGTCTGGAGCGCATCCTTATTGATCTCGATGCCATCCATGTGGGTGAGCTCCCAAGAGCTACCATCGAGTGAGGCTAGATTGATCTTGCTACTGTTCTTACAAGTGCCGCAGCTGACGCAGAGTAGAGAGGTCAGCAGGAGTAGTGCTACAAAATAGATTCTCTTCATAGTGATTCGTTTGCTATTGGTTATTCATTAGTATTGTGATAGAGACAGATGCTCTACCGATATGGGTGTGTCAAAGAATATAGATGCCGTACGGGAGAAGCGCTCCGTCTGCTCCGTCGTGTAGTAGCGTGTCGTGCCACTATGCGTGAGCTGAGCGTAGACCCAGCGAGAGGATCTACGCTATGGCTATATGTCGTGACGGGCGTGGAGATTACTTGCGCTTGAAGGTTAGGCTAGGCTGCCCCGAAGCATCGTGCGTCGAGTAGAGCTTGAGAGTGTTCGCACCATCCATACGAAAGGCCTTAGCCTCCTGCAGAGCTGCTAGGAAGATACTTTCGTACATCATATTGTGACAATCCATCAGGGTAGACATCATATCTCCGATCTTGATGCGCCCGTCAGAGTGCATTATACACTCACCGCCATAGCTATTGCAAGCAGCCTGCCCAGAGATACGTGCTCCGCTGATGCTGATAGTTGCTGTCTGGAGTGCGTCTTCATTGATCTCGATGCCATCCATGTGGGTGAGCTCCCAAGAGCTACCATCGAGTGAGGCTAGATTGATCTTGCTACTGTTCTTACAAGTGCCGCAGCTGACGCAGAGTAGAGAGGTCAGCAGGAGTAGTGCTACAAAATAGATTCTCTTCATAGTGATTCGTTTGCTATTGGTTATTCATTAGTATTGTGATAGAGACAGATGCTCTACCGATATGGGTGTGTCAAAGAATATAGATGCCGTGCGTGAGAAGCGCTCCGGTTGCTCCGTCGTGTAGTAGCGTGTCGTGCCGCCACGTGTGAGCTGAGCCGCCATCTCGGGGTGTCGTACGAGGTACTCCTCGAGAGACTTAGCGACCAGTTCGCCCTGAGCCACCACCTTGATCGAGGGAGTGAGCAGGCGCTGTATCTTAGGCATTAATATCGGGTAGTGCGTGCATCCGAGGATGATCGTATCGATCTTCTCATCCTGTGCCAAGAGTCGCTCCAGATGCTTGCGCACGAAGAAGTCTGTCCCTGGACTATCGCTCTCGCCCGTCTCCACGATAGGTACCCAGAGCGGGCAAGCCTCCTGCACGACCGTCACATCAGGGTAGAGCTTGTGTATCTCAGCCACATAGCTCTCACTAGAGACGGTACCCTCAGTGGCGAGGATACCCACATGCTTGGTGCACGTGAGCGTGTCGATGCACTCGACCGTCGGGCGGATGATCCCCAGCACACGACGACGCATCGAGCCCCCGTCGAGCTTAGGCAGATCCTCTTGCTGTATCTGTCGGAGCGCCTTCGCCGAGGCGGTGTTACAGGCCAGGATTACCAACGGACAGCCTAGGTCAAAGAGCTTTTCGACCGCCTCTTTAGTAAACTGATAGACGACACGCATCGACCGCGAACCGTAAGGCGAGCGCGCATTGTCGCCGAGATAAACGAAGTCGTACTGAGGCAGTTGCTCCTGCAGTTTACGCAGGATCGTCAATCCTCCGTACCCTGAGTCAAAAACCCCGATCGGACCCTCTATCTGTTGCATCGATTGTATTACTAATTAAGTGGTGTCTTGAGCTGAAAAAACGGCAGTTGCTCTCACAACTCCACTCCAAAGGTACGAAAAAGAAGTTAGTGGGTAGAGATTAGTTCCTAGAAATTCTAGAGACTCAAGCTTCTCTGACCAACAGTCAAGAATCTCTACGGAGGAAAACCCTGAATTCCTCGGTGGATATTTTTTATTTTCCACGGAGCAACGGAGAAATTCTTCGGACTTATGATTTGATTCTTCCGAAGTTTCATTTGATTCCTCCGAAGAAATTTTCCTCTCCTCCGGGGAGAATTTCCATTTCCTACGTAGAGATTTGGAAATACCCACGTGAAAGTCGCCTCTTCGCCCCAAAAAGAGCTTCTAGGTGTACGAGAATATGCCGGTTAAGCTACACCCCTGCCGTCTTGTTAGTGAGGACCGGTTGCTTTTCTCGAAAAATAGTGTTAGCTTCGTAGCGACTATTACTCTTAAATGTTTCAAGCGATATGACAAGAAAACTACTATCTTCATTACTCCTACTCCTTGCGCTGAGCTACGCACTGACAGCTCAGCAGACAGGATCTAAGATCACGCAAGAGCCGAAGGCACTACCTGCCGAGGCGTGCAACTTCTCCATCTATGGTACGAGTCCTAATGGGCGATACATCTACGGTGGCAGTCCTAACTCGACAGCCTTCTGCTACGACACCGAGCGAGACACTACCTCGCTCTTCCTCTCTGAGACGGGTGCTGAGAAGTACATGATCTACGCGGTCTCTGATGCTGGTGAGATCTTTGTCGCTCAGGACGAGGTAGGCGCTTTTGTCTACAATATGGCACAAGAGAAGCTACACGAGATTAAGACCCCTGAGAGCAACTGGCCTGACGTGAGACCTGTCTATGTGACTCCAGATGCTAAGTTCCTCGTGGGTTATCTGATGGACCCGACCTATGCTCAGGAGAGTATGACGCTCCCGATCTACGGCACACGTGCTGAGGACGGCTCCTGGACTATTAAGACGCTCCCTGTGCTGGACAAAGACTACCTGCAAGAGAATCCGAACTACACGCAAGCCTTCTTCTGTTCGAATGACGGAAAGAAGATCTTGGGCAGACAAAACACCCACAACGGATCTGATAGACCACTCTTCTGGCAGCTAGATGAGCAGGGGCAGTACCAGTGCTCTACGCCTTGCGACTCATTTCTCTACAATTTAGATGCTCCCCTGCCAGGTCCCCAGCCTGAGTGGGACGACTATGTGACAGCAGATTATGAGCAAGATCCTGATCTATACGAAAAGCAAGAAGCCGAGTTCAACAAGGCTTACGACGCTTGGGAGAAAGCTTACAATAAGGTCGTCAAGGGTGTCGCACCTGATCTTGCTTGGCAGATGATGGCTCCAACGAGTGGCTACTGGATGATATCTATCCAAGAGGGAGTCGGTGAAGGTGACGACTATATGACTATCTCCTATCCTGGAGCACTAAGTGTCGCAGATGGTAGCATTGATCGAATCAATATCCCGGAGGCTTATGGCCTCGGAGGACTCGGACGTACTCAAGATGGTGGCTGGCTCTGCTATCCCGATGGGAGCTTAGATCCTTCTGATCGTACGACTTATGTGGTTTATCCTGACGGCAAGAAGCTCACAATGCTGGAGTACTTAAAGCAACTTACGGGCAAAGACCTATCCCCTGCTTTCACCTACTCCTACACTCCTTATGGTGAGACGGAGCTACAGAGTATCACGGATATGGGTACTGTGCAATTCTCCGCAGATGGTAAGACCTTGGTCTCTTGCGCAGTGGATATGACTGGTGCACAGTACTATCGTAATGCTTATCTACGTATAGATAAGCACTTCCTCGCTCAGCCATTGGGAGTTGCTCCCATTCAGATCGAGCGTGGCGATCTCTCGATCCGCTGGCAGGGCGATGCGCTCCACTTCTCAGAGCCTACTACGGGTGCGCTCTATCTGTATGACACGACAGGTAGACTACTAGACAGCTATACGCTGACAGCCACTTCAAGCCTCTCTTTGACTGATCTAGCGCAGGGTCTCTATATTGGTCAGCTCGTCACGGAGCGCGGCGTGAGCACTGTACGATTCATTCGTTAGAAGACGTCTCTGACCTCAATTCTGCAAATTTCGCGAGTAAAGATTTGCGGATAAAACGAACCAGTCCCGCAAGGAGTCTACAGTGATGTAGCGCTCCCTGCGGGACTGCTTTACTTGTATTTATGCGAAGCTATTGCTCTGCAGCAACCCAAGCAACACCGATTGTCTCGATGCCCACCAGGGCTGCTTGTCCTGTAGCTTGCCTCAGCTCGATGGTGTAGAGCCCTGGATGTGGAGGCATTAGTAGGGTATTGACCTTATAGAGTTGCTGCCGCAGCGCATAGCCCTCTCCAGACCAGATGCCAGGACCCTCTGTGAGAGGTAGTGCCAGTGTCGTCGTAGCACTCCACCCTAGAGCGGAGCGAAGCTCCACAGTGAGCGGTAGGGTAGTGTATGCGTAGCGGCTGTTGTACCGCACGTAGAGGTAGAGCGTGTGAGTTGTCCTAGGCTGCTCGACGAAGCTGTCGAAGCTGATACGATGCGCTGCAGTCCATACACCCTCGAGAATCTCTTCCGTCTGCATTTGCTTCTGATAAGCTGCATAGCGGCAAGAGCCAAGCGTCAGGACGGCCAGCAAAACTAGTCCCCCTACGACACCTCCTCTGCAGGCTCTGCTCATAGCTACAAGTGATCTTGCGGTAGTGGACTACTCCTCCTGAGGCTTCGTGCGTGGACGGCGACGACGACCACCCGCCTGAGGCTTGTGTCTCGGCTTAGGAGAACGCTGTGTAGCTGTCTCTTCTTGAGACTCTGGCCTATCTTGAGACTCTTCGACAGTGTTAGCAAGCTCCTCAGCATCGCCACTCGTAGTGTCATTGCTTTTCGACCTAGGAGCATTGTTATTGTTGAGGTTCTTTTTTCGATTGTTTTTGCGACGCTTACGCTTCTTCGGCTGGTCAAAGCGGTTGATCGCATTGTCAAAGAGTATGTCCTTAGGCTTCTTCGGAGCCTCCTGCTGGTCAGAGAGCGTCTCCGGCGTCTCGCCACGCTGGTTCATCTCTATGATCTCCTTAGCCCGCTCCACGGATATGGTCTCAGGCTCTTCGAGGCTCTTAGGAGCTAGGCTGTAAGTGATCTCACCTGCCAGGAGGTCGCACTTGTTAAAGTAGTAGGTGCCACTCTCCGTTTCTAGGGGAGTACGACTCGAGGGGAAGGCTTTCTTAGCCTCCATGTAGACATCTACTTCATAGTTGGTACAGCACTTAAGCTTACCGCACTGTCCCGTGAGCTTGAGCGAGTTCTGAGCTAAGTTCTGAAAGCGTGCAGCAGCGGTGCTAACGGAGTTAAAGCGCGAGAGCCACGTAGCGCAGCAGAGAGCTCGTCCGCAGGGCCCAATACCCCCGATACGTCCCGCTTCCTGTCTAGCACCTATCTGACGCATCTCCACACGTATGTGGAAAGCGTCCGCCAAGAGCCGTATTAATTTGCGAAAGTCTACTCGCTGATCCGCTATGTAGTAGAATATGGCGCGCGTCCCGTCAGCCTGATACTCTACGTCACCGATCTTCATATCTAGCCCTAGCGAAGTGGCGATCTCGCGCGACTCGATCATAGTCGGGTGCTCGCGTAGCTTAGCAGCGCGATAGTGATCCATATCGGCAGGACGTGCCTTGCGATAGATCGCTTTCGCACCATCTACATACTGCTCGTCATGGTTAGCTCGTATCCTTGTGGAGACAAGCGCCCCCGTGAGAGCCACCATGCCAACATCGTAGCCGCCGCTGTCAGCCTCCACGACCACATAGTCTCCTCGCTTGAGGTCGAGGTGATCCACGTTGCGGTAGTAGTTCTTGCGCGTGTTCTTGAACTGTACCTCGACGATCTCCTGCTGCTGTACGCTGTCGGGCAGATCAGCTAGCCAGTCATAGGTCGAGAGCTTGCAACAGCGTGACCCTAGGCCTTTGCATCGAGGACAGTCTATTTTATCTAGTAGGTCTGGTTTGTATTCCATTAAACAGGTTCAAAAAGAGAGAGTAGGGTAGGGAGAACGCGATGGGGAGAGGGAAAAAGGTTACTTCCTCTTTCTTCCAGTCACCCGTTCGAGCGAGTCAAAGCCCTGTCCATACACGCCGTGCACCGTTGATTCGGATATAAAGGCGTTGGGGTCTACTGAGTTGATCACTTGGTATAGACCTCCGCGCAGATTCTTACGGATGGTCACTAGTACCACGTGCATCGGTTGATGACTATAGCCTCCCTCACCGTGGAGTATGGTGCATCCATGCCCTAGACGACGTGTCACAGCCTCGCTAAGCTGCTCGTACTTGGTACTGACGATGAGTAGCTGTACAGACTGCTTGTTCGCATCCATAATGTAGTCCAACATCTGCCCCACGATCGTGATCTCTATAAAGGAGAAAGCGAGCTTGCCTAGAGCGGTATCCCAGCTGTACTGTGGCCCGAAGAAATGGCTCACGAGCGCACCCGTCGTGACGATGATCGCATCCATAAAGATCATGGCACGTCCTAGAGAGAGCGTGCTGTATTTATTGATGATAGCCACGATAATGTCGGTCCCGCCCGTACTGCCATTGGCAGAGAAGACCAAGCCTAGTCCAGCACCACAGAGTCCCGCTCCAACGATTAGAGCGACAAATGGCTCATCAGGAGCCAAGAGTGGCCCGAAGTTGGGAAGTGTACTCGTCAGCCAGACAGGCAGATTGTTGTACACCTCTAGCCCTTGTCCTACCATGGGGGTAAAGAACGCCTGTCCCACAGGGATCGTGACGGCAAGCATCAGGACGGCTATGATTGTCTTCATCGAGAAGCGCCATCCCAGGATCCATATCGAGAGGAGTAGCAAGCCGACATTGATGATATTGTAAGGTATACTGGCGGGAATGTTTGTCGCCAGCTGAATGATAGTGGTCAGTCCCGCCAGTCCCCCTGAGGTGATGTCTTGTGAGAGGATGAAGGCTGTCCAGCCAAACGTGTAGACGACTACACCAGCGAAGATAAGTAGGACATCCTTTAGAAAGCGCGCAGACTTGCGTGGATCGGGATAGCGTAAAGGTCTTTTAGAAGTCATGAGTGACAAGATTATTACTTGACGAAGGGGGACACGTCCCTCGGACGCCAAATTCAGAAGTAACACAAAGGTAGCAAAAAAGAGAGATAGAAACCTCCACGCCGGCAACCGAAAGGAATACAGTGCAGCTCTCTGCCACGCTCATACGCCTTGCCTGTCATGAGGGTCCCAATCTCTTCGAATACGTTACACTTGATCAGAGCGAACTCTGTGTGTCTTAGTCGGGATGAGAAGACTCGAACTTCCGACCTCCACGTCCCGAACGTGGCGCGCTACCAACTGTGCTACATCCCGATAGTGACTACCGCCCCATGGCGACTAGCCCCTACTTGCGACTGCAAAGGTACTAAATAATGCGACACCACATACTGCTCAGCAGAGCGCTGAGTATCGCAAGTTTTGCAGTGAAACTATTCAAAACATTGATGTCTAAGCCTTGTAAGTCTAGATACTTCGTGCGCTCGTCGCTTAGCACAATGGCTTTAACGAACACATAGATCGTGTGCCCCTAGTTGTCGCGCCTCGTGAGACTTGCGAAGTCAAGAGGAGCTGACACATTATAATAGGTAACCAAAGGACTCCAGCTGATAGCCACGTGGAAAATATCAAATCCCTACGAGGCTATTTTTCATTCTCTACGTAGGCGAGAATCATTTCCTCCGAAGTTTCAGATGATACTTCCGAAGTATCGTTTGATTCTTCCGAAGTATTTTCTCTTTCCTCCGTGGAAAATAAAAAATAGTCACGGAGGAAATTTGCATTTCCCCCGTGACCAATTCTAATTGTTATGACCCTTAGGCGGGTAATGCTTACCAGCTATCGGTCTAGTAGACAAATGACGGGGCGATCGAGTGCCGTCATACCGCTTTGCAAAGCTCGATGTGAGAGTCTTTGCGGTCCGTGGTAGACCTGATCCATGCTCTCCTTCGGAACAAACTGGATATAGCAACAGTTGAAGAAGAGGTCGATATACCCCATACAGGCGTCGCCCTGAGCGTTCTCAGCCATGACCGTCTCCTTGATAATTTGGTAGTTCTTGTCAAAGCCAATATTAGCTAGATAATTCTTGAAGTCGTCAGAGTAAAGATCGGTATATCCAGCCACTGCATTGGTCTGCGAATTGATGAAAAGCTTGTCGCTGAAGAATGAAGTGCGTACATAGAGTACCCACTCCAGGTTCGTCTTGCTGACACATTCGGGCTTGGTTTTGAAGCGCTGGTTGATATTGCCTTCTTCACTCTCCTCTAGCACACGGAGGCCAAGGGTGTTTTCAAACTCCTCAATCTTCTTACTATCTTTGGTGAGTAGTGTTTCGATAGAGGGCGCATCCTTAGCACTTACGAGGATCTTATGCTGTGTAGGAATCAGATAGTGACGCTGAATCTCGATAGACATATTAGTACCAAAATCGTCCTTGTGCGAGTCGTCCTGCTTAGCTATGAGAGAGATCTCCTTGTTCTGGTCATTGCGTGAGCGGAATCCAGGGACGGTATTCCCATCGTCATCGATTCTTACCCTGACCTTCTCAAACTTGGTGAAGCCGAGCTTACGAAGCATTTCTTTGGTCTTCGTAGCGTTCTCGATAGGCTCCTTGCTGTAGCATAGTATGAGATCAGCTGTCTCCTCTATCTCTATACCATAAGCGACAGCTGGGATGACAGACAAATCTTTGTTGACGAAGCCTGGGACAGATAGCTCGCTAGAGTATTTGATCTCTTGGGGCTGACGACCTAGCTTCTCTTCATAGGCTAGGATCTCAGGGTCGATGATTTTCTCGGACTCGTCCTTCTTCGGATCAAAGTTCAGTAGAGGTAGCTCCTGCTCGGCTGAGATGGTGGCTCCCTTGACGGTTACCTTAGCTGTAGCTGAGAGATCTCCTACCTTGGCGGTAATCATTGCTTCGCCTTCGGCGACAGCTGTGACTAGACCGTTGTTGTCGACGGTAGCTACCTCAGCCTTGTTGGAGCTATAGGTCACGGAGAAGTTCTGATCCGTAGGCTCTACGACCGCTGTCAGTTGCTGGGTCTCACCCACGCTGAGAGAAACCGTAGTAGGGCTGATGGTGATGCTCGTTGGGTTGACTGGTTGGGGTTGGGGCTGAGGAGCTGGCTCGGGTTTGTTACAGCTAGAGGCTATCGCCAGTAGGGCAACACATGAGAGTAAGACTGCAATTCGTTTCATAGAAATATTACTTTAGTGGTTAGTATGTGATCTTTGTCGTCGCAGATCAGTAGTGTACATGCTGACCTTTAGGCAAAGGCAATGTACGGACAATTAATGAAAAATACAATAGTTGGATGTGGAAGTTAGGCTATTAGGGGAATGCGTGTTTTTGTATGCTTGCAGCGAAGTCTTGCGGGATCTTTTAGGAAAGTCTTGCGACATCACCCCACGTGTGGCGTGGCGGTCTGGAATTGACTACAAGATGGGCATCTACTCAAGCTCAAACCTAGTTCATCGCATAGGCTTGAACATGGGCTTTTCGATCAATTTCTAGTGTCCTAAAAATATTTCTGTCCGACAAAAGTCAAAAACGAGACAACTAGGAGCTCAATCGCACTATCCAGCGGTTGGGCCTCTTTTTTATCTAGATCCGCTACACGATTGCAGCCATATCACCACTCTTGAGTCCGCACGGTGAGATTTGTTCGATAAATGCTTGTAGCATAGTACCATCCAATTACGTATATTTGCGCGTAGATAATTCGTGTTACTCATTCAATTTCCGATCTTATCAATAAGTAAGCGACTAACAACACAAGCCTAAAACAGATATAAGTCATGAAAATAGCTACAAAAACATTGCTCTGTGCCTTGCTTCTGATATTGCCACTCTTGGCTACTGCTCAGACTTCTGGCGATGAGACACAGACTACCATTCCAACGATCGTGCTTACCACTGAGACTTCCGTTGGAGACACTATCTGGCTCTCCTTCGAGACAGATGATTGGGAAGATCCGATTATCGAGGGCCTCAAGCCCACGGGCGAATCAACCTTCGCAGGCAATCAGTACACGGTGACCTCGCCTACCATCAAGCTCATGGGGGAGATAACCGACCTGGTGTGCCAAGAGATCAAGCTCACAGCAATAGACCTATCTGGCATCTCATGTCTACAAACGCTCAACTGCTCAGGCAATCAGCTCACAGAGCTGAATGTAGGAGACAACACAAGCCTATCGGCACTCTACTGCCAGCAAAACAAGCTCCAGCAGCTGGATCTATCTAAATGCAAGAGCCTATACGAGGTTTACTGCTTTGATAACCAGCTCCAGAGCTTCAAGCTCGGAGAAAGTCACACCTCTTTTACAATGCTCAAGGCTGCCAACAATCAGTTGACATCCATCGATCTGAGTGGGTGCCCCAACTTAAAGGTTGTAGACCTGGGGACTAACAATATAGAACACCTAGACCTAGCCAAAAACGTAGCTATCACCTGGCTACTCGTAGCCAACAACAAGCTTACGGATATAGACCTCTCTGCACAGACCAAACTCGTACGACTAGACTGTTATAACAACGAGCTCTCCTCGCTAGACCTCTCTAAGCTCGAGCAGCTCACCGTGCTAGCCGCTGAGAGTAACCAGCTACAAGAGATCGATGTGTCACACTGTCCTAAGCTACAGGTGATGTCTGTAGAGCATAACTCGATAAAGACGATGGATCTGTCACACAATCCCGAGTTGAAAAGCATCTGGTGCATAGAGAACCGCATCTACCCCAACGATATGCAAGCTCTCGTGACATCTTTGCTACAAAAAGAGGGAGCCAAGCTGGTTGCAGTCAATACACATAGCGACAAAGAGCAAAACGTAATCCTCAAAGCTCAAGTCGCAGAGGCAATCGCCAAGGGATGGACTGTCTACGACTTCAATCCTGAGACCAAGGACCTCATTCCATACGAGGGGAGCGATACGACATTCCTCCACGTGACACTATCTGTCGGAGAGGGCGGCACGGCAAAAGTCTTAGACGTGACTGACCCTGAGCGGATCCCCTTTGCTACCGAGATAAAGGTCGAGGCGACACCTAACGAAGGCTATGAGCTAGAGAGCATCAAAGTCGGAGATCAGGATATAACGGAAGACAAGGTCTACCTAGTCACAAAGGATGTAGAGGTCACCGTTACATTCCATCGTGTCAAGAGTATAGCTGATCCGACTAAGAGACAGAATCTCACGATTACGCCCAATCCTGCAAGAGACTTAGCGAGAGTATGTGGTCTCAAGCCTTACAGCGACTTCTCTGTTTATACGCAGGAGGGTAAATGCATAGCAACCATTCAGGCTGATGCCCTAGGACAGGGCGAGATAGACCTATCTAGCTATCCTGCTGGTAAGTATCTTGTGATCGCTGAGGAGCATAGCGGATGGCTCATCGTCCGATGATGCGATTGACAAGAGCCTCCCGACACGCTCCACTGATGCCCGCACAGTACCTCTGCGGAGTCTCTCCCTCTTCTCTCGACCTCGTAAATCTCCCTATGACTAATCAGCTATGGGTGAGATTTGCGGGGGCGAGATTCGTTTTTTAGGAGCAGTAGGGTTAGGGTTCTATTTCGTAACTTTGCGCCACACGCTTAACCACAACAGGAGATAGCACCTATGTATCCAGACAATCTCATCAAGGCCTACGAGGCGAGCTTCAGAGAGCACTTCCGACAGCCGGCTCTCTCGGACTACGCCACCGGCTACACCATATCTTATCGCGACTTAGCGCTACAGATAGCGCACCTACACTACATATATAAGGAGATCGGCATACAGCGCGGTGATCGCGTTGCTTTGATGGGTGCTGACTCGGTCCACTGGTGCGTCATCTTTATGGCGACGATCACTTACGGTGCTGTGATCGTTCCGATACTGCAGGACTTCAATGTCGAGGATGCTAAGACAATCATCAATCATAGCGAGGCGAAACTCCTTTTTATCGATGATCTCATCTTGTCGAAACTCAATCCTGAGGAGGATCTGCCGATGGTGCAGACTATCTTTGACATTAAGAAGATCACTTGGCGATACGCCCGCTCTGGCATGCCTTATGACTACAAGCGGCTCCTCCCCTTCGCCCCCTTTGTGGCACGCTTTTACCCCAAGGGCTTCCGTCGCTCTGACATCGTTTACCCCGAGGTGGGCAATGATGAGTTGGTAGTGATCAACTACACCTCAGGGACGACAGGCTTTAGCAAAGGCGTGCTGATCACCGCTGGCAATCTGGCTGGCAATGCCCTCTATGCGAGTAAGCTCGACCTCATGTATAGCGGTGAGCAGATTATCTGCTTCCTCCCGCTGTCACACACATACAGCTGCTCCTTCAACATGCTCGCAGCCCTTTACATAGGCGTCCACACCCATATCCTAGGCAAGGTGCCCTCGCCCAAGATCTTGATGAAAGCCTTTGCCGAGATACGCCCCGTGCTGATCATCTCTGTACCGCTCATCCTAGAGAAGATCTATAAGCAATCCATCATTCCCGTCCTAGAGCGTTCCTCCATCAAAACACTCCTGCGTACCCCGCTGCTGCGCAAGCTGGTCTACCGAGTGATCCGCAAGAAGCTCACCGATGGACTAGGGGGTAACTTTCGTGAGGTCATCGTCGGTGGGGCACCGCTCTCTACAGAGGTTGCAGCCTTCCTACATCGTATCGGCTTCCCGCTCACTGTCGGCTACGGTATGACCGAGTGCGCTCCGCTCATCTCTTACAGCAACCATCGCCGCTGGGTGCCACTCTCTGCGGGACGCGCTCTGCCACACATGGAGATACGTGTCGAGGAGCCAGAAGACTTTGACCAGCCTCTAGCTCTAGGTGTCGGCGAGATACAGGTACGCGGTGACAACGTCTGCCTCGGCTACAACAAGCTTCCCGAGATCAATAAGCACCTCTTCACCCCTGACGGCTGGATGCGCACGGGCGACCTAGGGCGGCTGGATAAGCGGGGCAACCTTTTTATCCTTGGTCGCTCCAAGACAATGATCCTAGGGGCTAATGGTCAAAACATCTACCCCGAAGAGATCGAGGCGAAGCTCAATAACCTTCACTTTGTGGCGGAGAGTCTGGTCTATCAGAAGAATGGACGTCTCGAGGCGCTCGTCTATCCAGACGAACTGGCAGCCAAGCAGGCGGGGATAACTATCGAGGAGGCATGGGAGCAGATTAAAGATCAGCGTAAGCAGCTCAATGCTAAGCTTGGCTCCTACGAGATGGTGACCAAGTTCGTCCTCCAGAGAACTCCCTTCATCAAGTCGCCCAAGCACAGCATCAAGAGACATCTATATAAGGATGGCATTGAGGTGACGCAGACCAATGGGTAGCATGGCTGAGCCAACCTATCATATCGAGGGAACGCTTCGTCAGTTGCCTCTAGCGGAGTATATGGCGGGGTACTTCGACCCAGATCGTTTCTTCGCTCTGTGCGAGCATTGTCCCACTTACTTGACCAATTGGTCTTGCCCGCCCTTTACCTTTGATGTACGTGAGGCTCTGGAACGCTACCGCTATGCGCATATCCTCGTGCATCGTGTCACGCCCGACGAAGAGTCGTGGGCAGCGTGTCAGCCCACCGAGGTGGGGGACTACTGCTTTCGCCTGATGAGTACCGTGCGGGATCGCATCGATCCGCTCCTCTATCAGCTAGAGCGACAGCATGCTGGGAGTCGGCTCTTTACGGCTGGCCGCTGTCGGCTTTGCCAGCAACAAGCCTGCACACGCAGTGCCGGCGATCCTTGCCGTCATCCCGACCAGATGCGTTCGTCGCTCGAGTCGTGGGGCTTCGACCTGAGTGGCACCACAGAGCGACTGGCGGGTATACAGATGGTGTGGGGTCAGGAGGGGCATCCGCCACGCTACCTCACGATGGTCTCGGCACTGCTCTCGGCAGATCCGATCCCTGCGGAGGACTTTGAGAGGTTAGAGATTAGAGGTTAGAAGTTAGAGATTAGGGGCAGGGCTGACGCATTATACCCTGTATCCAAAGAGCTATGGCTGACGCCAACCGAGTAATAGATGGATTAAGTCTTGCTACATAGCGCAATGGACTTACACTATTGCTACTCCTATATCTCCATTGAGGTCAATTCCTCGGAGCAAAATCCCAAATAGCTCGGAGGAAATCGACCAATTCTTCGGAAGAAATTTCTCTTTCTTCCGAGGAATGAAAAAATTCTTCCGAAGAATCAACTCATACTTCGGAAGAATTTTTCATTTGCTCACTGGATAATCCTAGATCTTCCACGGAGGATTGTTCTATTTCCTCCATTTCCCGAGATCCTTCATTAAGACGTAGGTAAACCTACCCCGTATAATGCGTCAGCCCTGGGAGGTAATTTGAGGTGATCAGTCGTATCATCAAAAAGCAGTATATTTGCAGTGTGTAGGTTGTGTCCACTGTGTTCAGTTGCTAGAGCGGCTGGCTCTGGATGACCTACTAGGTGGGGCTTATGGCGCTGAGTAGCTTACCAGATGGTCATAGTGCTGTAGCCGTACCGATGATATAGAGTATAAATCTTAAACTACAAAGTTATGAAACGCATTGCAATCCTTACAACAATCCTCCTACTCTGTGCTACGCTAGCTGGAGCTCAGAACAAGGAGACCTCTAGCAAGCAGTCTGGTCCTCAGATTACAGCTACGGAGACAGAGTTTGACTTTGGCACCATCAAGGAGGTTGATGGCCCCGTGAGTCATACCTTCACGGTCAAGAACACAGGTACAGCTCCGCTCGTGCTCACACGTGTTGTGGCCTCTTGTGGCTGTACGAAGCCTGAGTTCGAGACAGCGCCTATCGCTCCGGGTAAGAGCACGACGATCAAGGTGACCTACAATCCTGCAGGACGCCCTGGACAGTTCGTCAAGACCATCTCTGTCTATAGCAATGGCAAGGATGGTAGCTACATCCTACGCATCAAGGGTATTGTCGAGTAATCGCATACTACAGAGAGATCATCTATAGTCACTTGATGCAGCATACGCTACCGCCCCAGAGCCTTCACCACGAAGGCGGTGGGTGGAGGAGCGTACCTCAAGCGAACGAAGATAGATAGTTTATGGCTACAAGAAGAATGGTAGCTCTCCTGCTCTGCCTCGCTACTACCCTATGTGTGGTGCGAGCCCAGCAGCGTGGGGAGATGATCGACTCGCTCTCAGCGATCCACAACTTCGGCACGATTGCTGAGGAGCGAGGAACGGTGTCGCACAGCTTCACCTTGCACAACGTCTCTGACCAGCAGATGGTCATACTGCGTGTCAATACGGATTGTGGCTGTACGACGCCTACGTACGATCGTACCGCTGTAGCTCCTGGTGACTCGATACCGATCTTGATCACCTACAATCCGCTGAATCGTCCTGGCTCTTTCGTTAAGTACACGCGTGTCTACACTTCCGTAGATCCGAGTAAGCCTGTCAAGCTGACGATCAAGGGAAATGTAGCTACACTGGGTAGACCGACCCCAATGAGTGCACGCTACCAGCAAGAGATCGGTGCGCTGCAGGTGAGTAATCTCTTTTTGGACTTCCCATTGCAGCCTGCTGGCGCAGAGAATACGATTCGCCTGATGCTCAATAATCCGACGGGACAGCCGCTAGAGGTGTCGCTGGATACGCTTCCCAGCTTTCTCACGAGCAGTCTACGTCACGCCACATTGGCGGCTTATGAGCCTGAAGAAATCTTTCTGACGGCGCACACTGATGGATCGGTGGCTCCGGGCATTCACAAAGGGTGGATAGGGATCACCGTGCGAACGCAGGACGGTGAGCCAGACCTCTCGGGTGGCGTGATGGTACGTCTGGTGATGCCCCCCAGCTTTGTCAAGGACGCTGCAGCACCGATTGCTGAGCTGAAGACCTATCAGCGTCTTACAGATATAGCTCCAGAAGAAACGGTCTATGAGGGGACGGTCGCACTAAAGAATGATGGTGACGCACCGATGCATATCTACTCTGCCGAGAGCAATACAGCCTTCCTAACCATCTCCGATTACCCCGAGACGATCGCACCTGGTGCCAGTGGCGAGATACGTTATCAGCTTAAGCTAGAGGGCGAGGATCGCTCTCGTGGAGCTCTCAAGGCAAACTTTGACCTCCTGCTCAATGATCCGAACGCTCCACTACGCAACGTCTTGATCGTCATCCCTAAGCTGTAGCGCTCAGCTAGCCCTCTAATCTCTAACTTCTAATCTCTAACCTCTAAATCCCTCATGCTCACAAACGATCATCCTGAGAATGACCCTCGCTATGCGGGTCTCAAGGTGAATAAAGGGGTCTCTGCCCAGCCTATGGTCAATCCTTATCTGCGCCAGCAACGGGTGCAGCGTGAGGACTATCCCGCTGAGCGCTATATCGAGGAGATCTTGGCAGGCAATCGCACTTTCCTGGCTCGTGCCGTGACGCTCGTCGAGAGTACACGTCATGATCACCAGCTCAAGGCACAGCAGATACTGGAGGGGTGCCTGCCTTATAGCGGGCGGTCGATGCGTGTCGGTATCACTGGTGTGCCTGGAGCGGGCAAGAGTACATCGATCGATGCCTTCGGCATGCACCTCATCAAGCAGGGACACAAGCTGGCTGTGCTGGCTATCGACCCTAGTAGTGAGATCTCTAAGGGAAGTATCCTAGGCGACAAGACCCGTATGGAGCGCCTCTCACGTGAGGAGCGTGCGTTCATCCGTCCTAGTGCTAGCAGCTCTTCGCTGGGTGGTGTGGCGCGCAAGACGCGTGAGACCATTATTCTCTGTGAGGCAGCTGGCTTCGACACGGTCTTTGTCGAGACGGTGGGGGTAGGGCAGAGTGAGACGGCTGTGCACTCGATGGTCGACTTCTTCCTCCTCATCCAGCTAGCGGGTACAGGCGATGAGCTACAAGGCATCAAGCGCGGTATCATGGAGATGGCCGACGGCATCATCATCAATAAGGCTGATGGCGACAATGTAGACAAGGCTCGTCTAGCTGCGCAGCACTTTCGCAATGCGCTGCAGCTCTTTCCCGCTACGGAGTCGGGTTGGGAGCCGAAGGTGTTGACTTACTCAGGTCTGATGGGCATAGGCATCAAGGAGATCTTTGATATGATCGATGAGTATCGCCAGACGAGTAAGGAGAGTGGCTACTTTGACTATAATCGTCGTCGCCAGGAGAAGTGGTGGATGTACGAGACGGTCAATGAGGAGTTGCGTCGCTCCTTCTACGACAATGAGCAGGTCAAGCAGCTCCAAGAGTCGATAGAGCACGAGGTCCTGGAGAATCGCATCACCCCCTTCGTGGGTGCGGGACGGCTCCTAGAGGCTTTCTACCAATCGCTGAAGTGATGTGATCTGGGTGCAGACTTATAACTTATACAACATATAGTATGATGGCAGACTTAGACTTTGAGCAGATCGATCGGAGTGCGATCCAGTACCTGCGTGAGCATCTAGATCCTTCCTTTATCAAGGAGTATGATGATGACGAGATCTTTCTCTATGTGATGGATCTCTGTGATGAGTACTCTGAGGGGATGGATGACGAGGAGGGCTTTCTCGACATAGATGAGATGGCAGACTTTGTCTCTGGTCGTCTGAGCCAGGATATGGGTGTCAAGATGCACGAAGATGATGCGTATGACCTGATCTCCACGCTCTACGACTACTATGCTGAGCAGGGGCTAGTCGACATCCTCGATGCCGATGAGGATCAGGAGTAATCGATGCTGAGGCACGCCTATGGCTAGACGTAAGCTGGAGAAATTTGCCGATCTGCATAGCTATCCCAATGTGTATGAGTATGGCTATGCAGAGCTTTCTTCTCCTAAGGTGGCGGAACAAATAGCTGGAGGGTGGAGCGAGCGAGCCTTTGATGCGGATCGCCCGCTCATCTTAGAGTTGGGCTGTGGGCGAGGCGAGTATACGGTCGCACTGGCCCAGCAAGATGTGACGCACAACTATATTGGTGTGGATCGCAAGGGAGCCCGCATGTGGCATGGTGCCACAGAGGCTCTAGAGAGAGGTCTCTCCAACGCAGCTTTCCTACGTACCGATATCAATCTCTTGCCACTAGCCTTTGCTCCAGGCGAGGTGAGTGAGCTGTGGATCACCTTTCCCGATCCGCAGATGAAGCGTACACGTGCTAGACTCTTGTCATCGGCTTTTTTTGCCAGTTACAATCGCTATCTCAAGCCTGACGGGCTGGTGCATCTTAAGACGGATAGCACCTTCCTCTATGAGTACACGCTGAGCCTGCTGGAGGTGAATGGGATTGAGCCTATTGTGGCTCTGCCTGACCTTTACCAAGAAGAGCAGGTGCTGACGCAGTATGGCATACCACGTATCCTGACTCACTATGAGAAGCAATGGCTCGGGAGGGGTAAGGAGATCAAGTATATCCGACTTGCGCTACCGGTGCGGGAGCAGTGGCTGGAGCCCGCGTGTGAGCCCGAGCATGACGACTATACCAGCTGGTCGCAGGTCCCTGGAGGACTCTTGCATCAAGTGGAGCAAGCCTTTGCTCAAGAGGAATAAAGCTCAGACCCAAAAACAGAAACAAGATATGAATAGCTATACAACCGAGCAGGTACTCGATGCGCTGCGTAATGTGCGCTACCCTGGTACGGGTACAGACATTGTCTCTTCCGGCATCGTGACAGACGATATACAGATCGAGGGGCGCCAGATCTCTCTGACGCTACACTTTCCCCGTGTGCGAGACCCATTTGCTCGCTCTGTGGTCAAAGCGGCTGAAACGGCCATCCTCACCTTCCTCGATGCAGAGGCAGATGTGGCGGGGCGTATCAAAGCAACTTTTAGAGAGGAGCCTGAGCAGCCGGAGGTGGAGAATCCGCTTCCGATGGTCTCTAACACCATCGCCATCTTCAGTGGCAAGGGGGGCGTGGGCAAGAGTACGGTCACGAGTAATCTGGCAGTTGCCTTAGCTCGTCAAGGGTATAAGGTAGGGCTCCTCGATGCCGATATCTATGGTCCGTCGATGCCGAAGATGTTTCACTGTGAGGATGCTCGTCCTGTTGCTGAGGAGGTGGACGGCAAGGACCGTATCGCACCGATTGTCGTGACGGAGGGTATTAAGATGCTCTCGATCGGCTTCTTCGTGAGTCCTAACCAAGCGCTCCTATGGCGCGGTACGATGGCATCGAATGCGCTCAAGCAGCTCCTCACGGAGGGGCACTGGGGAGAGCTCGACTACCTACTCATTGATATGCCTCCTGGTACGGGCGACATAGCTCTGACGTTGGTGCAGACGCTACCGCTCACGGGCGCTATCGTGGTGACCACACCGCAAGAGGTGGCGCTTGTGGATGCGATGAAGGGGATCAACCTCTTTCAGACGGATCCTGTCAATGTGCCCATCCTCGGCTTGGTGGAGAATATGTCTTGGTTTACGCCAGCCGAGTTGCCCGACAATAAGTACTACATCTTCGGTCGTGACGGCGGTAAGCGGTTAGCCGAGCAGTTTCACATCCCGCTCTTGGGTCAGCTGCCACTTGTGCAGAGTGTCTGCGAGGCTGGTGATGCAGGAGAGCCGATAGCAGCTCAGAGTGACCAGGTGATGAGCCACTACTTCGCAGAGTTAGCCACGGCTGTGACGGAGCGCGTGCAGGAGAGACTGACGGTAGCTCCCGCCACAAAGAGGGTACATGTGTCGCATTAGACTTTAGAGATTAGAAGTTAGAGATTAGACCTCTTCTCGTATCCTTGGGGATTAACCCTAACGCCTAGCTTCTAACCTCTAACCTCTAATTTCTAATCTCTAACTTCTCCTCTAGCCTCTATTTTCGCGGGAAGTAGTATCTTTGTCTTCATATCAATGATCCTATATGATTCGCACCATACAATCTCTCCATAGATACCTACTTCTCGCTGTAGCTCTGCTACCGCTCATCAGCTTGCCCTCCTGCCAGCGTAAGTCGCTTGTAGAGGATGTCCAGGTAGAGAGCGTCCTCATCTCAGAGCTCAAGATGAGTGATAAGGCACTCCCTGAGCTGGAGAAGACACTCTTCTCTATAGACCAGCGCAAGGGACTGATATACAATGCTCGTCCGCTACCTAAGGGAACTAAGATTGGGACGGTCAAGCTACAGATTACAGCTTCTCCGGATGCACTGCCTAAGGTCTATGTCGGGGGTGTCGAGCAGCCCTCTATGTCAGGTTTGGATACACTCAACTTGTCTAAGCATGCTGAGGGTGTGCGCATCGTGATGCAACATCGCAACAACGCTTCCCTGACTAAGGAGTATCAGCTCAAGATAAATATCTACGATCGTGATCCCTACACCCACACCTGGACGAAGTCCGCACATCCAGCGCCAGCCACGGCGACGAGTGAGGACATCGTCTTGAGTCGTCTTGTGGACAATGGTGAGGCTTATTACTACTTTGTCCGTACCGCTACCGAGAAGCATCTATGGCGCGCCTCTCACAAGGAGCCTGAGCTATGGCAAGAGGTGACGATACCTAAGAAGCTGGACTCACCCGTCGTAGACATTGTGGAGCAGGGTGGCGGAGATGCGATCCTCTGCTTACAGGAGAGTGGGCAAGCAACCATCTATGAGCATCAGGGTGCTCAGTGGAGCCAGAGCAATGCGATACCTGGCAGACCTTCTTACCTCTTGGGCAACCTATACTACAGAGGAGAGAATAAGCCTCTAGTGGCTGTGAAGGCTGTTGACGGGGTACACTTCAACAGCGAGGGGGGAATACGGGTCCCGAAGACTTTTCCTCTAGAGCAGAATGCCCGTCTATCGCTCACCATCGAGCATCATCCAGTAGCACTCGTGATCGGAGGCTCTGTGGCAGATACCACCGCACTAGTCTATAGCACTTCCAATGGGCTCGACTGGCTCACGCCTCACGATGCTGGTGTCGTGAGCAAGATCTGGCCGAGCGACCTGCCTGGTGCTATGATCTATGAGCCAAAAGACCAGACGATACTACTAGCCAAGCCTGCAGCTCGTCCTAAGCAAGCTGAGCAGCCTGCGATGCGTGTCTACGTGTCGCTAGACTACGGCACCATATGGCAGCAGCTTACGGAAGAGTCGATACTCCCATCGCTTTACTATGATAAGGGACAGCAACATCAGCAGGGCTTAGCACTCTATCGAGGCGATGATGGACGCATTTACCTCTTCGGAGGAATAAAGGGTGGTGCCCCTACGCTTTGGATCGGGCAGCCTATTCGCTTTCAGTAATCTTACGTCACGCTATCGGGGCTGAACTACGGATACGCATATGCAGTTAACCTTTCGTCAACCACTACTCATCACCTTGATGCTCTGCGCTGTCTCGCTGACGGCGCAGGAGTATCGCTATGAACTGGGAGGATACGTGGGTGCTGCGTCCTATCTGGGTAATGCTAATAGACGTATCCCCTTCGTGCCGATAGGAGGAACGGGGGGGTCGGCTTTTCGTTACAATCACAACTTCCGACTAGCCTTTTCGGGTGAATTAGGCTACAGCTTCCTCCCCTTCGACTGTCGCTATGCGCAGACTGACTACCCGCAGGTTAGGGAGACGCGTCAAGCTTCTCGTGGAGCTTCTCATTTGCTAGCTCTGAACGGCTGGGTAGAGTATAACTTTGCTCACTACAGTGACAAGTTTCGCTACTTACAAACCCGCTCTCTGGTACCTTATATCGGTGCAGGTCTCAGTGTCGGGACGACTCTCGCAGCTCGCAAGATGGCTATCTTACCAGGGGCTGGTATCAAGACGGGCATCAAGTATAAGCTTCGTAATAGGCTCAACCTCATTGCTGCACTGCAAGGAATCTACTACCTGAGCTCTCATTTAGACACTCCTACCGGTCAGACTGCGTGGCTCAACAATCCCTATGGCATGCCTGTGGACTGGATCAAGGGGGGCGATGCTACGATAGGCTTGATCGTGAGTATCACCTATGAATTTGGTAAGCGTAGTGAACCTTGCCACGGATCGGATAGCTACCCTAACTGGCAGACACCAAAATGATGAAACAGCAGACTCCTCAACATATAGCCATCATCATGGATGGTAATGGTCGCTGGGCTCAGCAACGAGGTTTGTCTCGTAGTCACGGGCACAAGCAGGGTGTCGATGCGCTAGAGAGGATTCTCACTGCTGTGGCAGAGCGTGGTATCCCATATCTGACAGTCTACGCCTTCAGTACAGAAAACTGGAATCGTCCTGAGTCAGAGGTTAGCTATATCATGCAGCTCCTTGCCGAGGGGTTGCATCTCTATACGCCACGTTTCATCGAGGAGGGCGTGCGGCTACGTGCTATTGGAGATATTGATCTACTCCCAGCCCAAATTGTGGAGCACCTCAGAGACTCCATAGAGCAGACTAAGGATGGCTCGCGGATCACACTAAGCATCGCTCTGAGTTACTCCTCCTACACGGAGATTAGTCATGCGATACGACATATCGTTGCGGATGTGCAGTCCGGACGACTCAGCAGCGATGACCTGTTGCGCCCAGAGCTGATCAATGATTACCTCTATACGAGTGGCACACCGATGCCTGATCTGCTCATTCGTACAGGTGGAGAGCAGAGACTCTCAAACTTTCTCTTACTACAATCGGCTTATACAGAGCTTTACTTCACAGACACACTATGGCCTGACTTTGATGAGGCAGCGCTGGACAAGGCGCTTGCAGACTATGCTTCACGCCAGCGACGCTTTGGCACAGTGCCACAGTAAAAACAAAGACCCATATACATCACAGACCCATCTGATCTCCTAATGATGACAATGCAACGATATCACAACATACTCTTCGCACTTATAGCACTCCTTGCGGTCACCACTGCGAGTGCACAAGTTGCTACTCCTCCTGCCGATACGATCTATGCGCCCAAGATAGACTATGCCCGCCCCGTCACCAAGACCATCGCTGGTGTGACGATCACAGGTGCACAGGGATATGATCAGGAGGTCTTGCTAGGCTATACGGGTCTCAAGGTGGGGGAGAAGATAGAGATACCTGGAGTGGCTACAACTGCTGTGGTGCAGCAATTCACACGCAATGGTACTTTCGCTAATGCGCGTGTATTAGTGACTAAGTATGTGGGGGATAAAGTATGGCTAGAGGTACAGCTAGAGCAACATCCTCGGATTGCTTCGGTCACCTTCCACAACATCAAGAAGTCGGAGCAGGAAGACCTGCAGACTAAGACCGGTCTACGAGAGAGTATGCAGCTCTCACCCAATGTGCTCGATCGCACTGAGCAGCTGATACAGAAGTACTACAATGAGAAGGGGTATAGCGAGATGGAGGTCACCTTCGATCAGCAGCCGGATCTATCTCGTGAGGGGTATGTCAAGCTCGGCATTACGGTCGATAAGAAGTATAAGACGAAGATCGCTAACATCTACTTCTCAGGCAATAAGGCGCTCTCCGATACGGATCTGCGCAAGGCTATGAAGAAGACGAATGAGACCTTCCGGCTCAATCGTGGTAATATATGGAACTCACTTCTGGAGCTCTTCCAGAGCAAGAAATTTATCCAAGATGTCTATCGTGAGGATCTGCACAACATTCTAGAGGCGTACCACAAGGCAGGCTATCGTGATGCAGAGATCCTGTCAGACTCTATCGCACGCAACCCTAAAAACGAGAAGCAGATCGACATCTTCATCAACCTCTCGGAGGGGCATCGCTACTACATCAAGGATATCAACTTCGTGGGCAATACTAAGTTCCCCACGCCCCTTTTAGAGGCGATGCTCGGTATGCAGCATGGAGACGTGTATGACCAGGATCGACTTACGAAGCGTCTTTATGTCGAGGACGATGCTGTGGCGAACCTTTACTACAACAATGGATATATCTTCTCAGGTATAGATCCTGTGGAGACCCATGTAGAGGGAGACTCCGTATCACTCGACTTGCGTATTGTGGAGGGTCCTCAGGCTACCATCGACAAGGTGATCATACGAGGCAACCATGACATCTACGAGGAGGTGATTCGTCGTGAGCTCTATACGAAGCCTGGTAAGCTCTTTAGCAAGGAGGATATGATGAACTCCTGGATGACGCTCAACCAACTCGGGCACTTTGATCCAGAAAAGAGCTTTCCCACGCCAATCCCCAATCCCCAGGAGGGTACTGTGGACATAGAGTACTCGCTGCAGCGCAGAAACAATGACAAGTTTGAGCTCTCCTTCGGTTGGTCTCAGGCGGGTATCATCGGGCGTGCCGGTATCAACTTTACCAACTTCTCGATCTACAACCTCTTCCACCCGAAAGCGTATCGTGGTCTCATCCCGCAGGGCGATGGGCAGTCCCTCGCTCTTAATGCGATGAGTAATGGTCGCTACTATCACTCGTTTAGTATACAATTCTCCGATCCATGGTTTGGTGGCAAGCGTCCGAACTTCTTTACGGCATCGCTCTTCTACTCCATGCAGACCGCTATCGATACTCGCTACTATAACAACCGTACGCAGGGCATGGGCTACTATCCAGGCTACTATGGCGGATACGGCGGCTATGGCGGATACGGCGGCTACGGCTATGGTGGTTATGGAGGCTACGGCTACGATGGTGGGTATAGGCAGTCGCTCATGGAAAACTCCTACAATCCCAACCAGTCGATGCACATCTTCGGAGCCACGGTCGGTTTTGGTAAGCGTCTTAACTGGCCAGACAACTGGTTTAATGTCAACGCTACGCTCAACTATACCCACTACTACCTCCGTGACTGGGTCTATGAAACCTTCCAGGGCTTTCACAATGGTCATGCTAATGACATAAGCCTCACGCTGGCGCTCTCGCGTAACTCGATCGACAACCCGATTTATACCCGTCGTGGATCTTCCTTTACGCTGTCAGTTAGTGCCACACCTCCATACTCCCTTTGGGACGGTATCGACTACTCCAATATCAACCTCAAGGCGGAGGATCGCTACCGTTTTGTGGAGTACCACAAGTGGAAGTTCTCGGGCAAGGTCTTCACACCGCTTATGAATCCTGTTACGGTGAAGTATACGCCAGTCCTTATGACGCGTCTAGATGCGGGCTTCATCGGTCACTATACACCATTCAAGCGTTCACCTTTCGGCACTTACTACATGGGTGGTGACAATATGAGTGGCTACGTAGGCAACTTCCTCAACGAGACCATCCCGCTACGTGGATATAGCAATGGATCGATCGCTGGTGGCAACTATGACTATGCCTACGCCTATATGCGTATGATGGCTGAGCTACGTGTGCCGATCCTCTTCCAGGGACAGTACAATGTGTGGGCCGTCGCCTTCCTCGAGGCTGGTAATGCGTGGCGTGATCTTAGTAGTTTCAACGCCTTCAACCTCAAGCGCTCGGCAGGTATCGGCTTCCGCATCACATTACCTTTCTTAGACATGCTAGGACTTGACTGGGGATATGGCTTTGACAAGCCTGACGGCTCCTCACAGCGTGGCGGTAGCAACATACACATCGTCATGGGGCGGGAGTTTTAGCAACCCTTAGCGTGTGCGTACATGTGGCTTGCCTTTCTTAAACAATTAAGTCTCCAAGCTATCTATAGACTCTAGTACGGACCTTCTAAACAACAATATTATGAGAAAGCATCTATATCTCCTCACACTCCTCCTAGCTCTGACGCTGGGAGCATCAGCACAGAAGTTTGCCCTTGTGGATATGCAGTATATCCTCAAGAACATTCCTAACTATGAGATGATGAATGAGCAGCTTGAGACCGTTTCTAAGCGTTGGCAGCAGGAGGTCAAGACACTCCAAGACAAGGCTGAGACGCTTTACAAGAAGTATCAGAGCGATCTCGTCTTCCTCACAGCCGAGCAGAAGCGTCAGCGCGAGGAGGAGATTGTCAAGACCGAGCAGCAGGCCACCGAGCTACAGGGCAAGTACTTCGGGCCCGAGGGCGAGCTCTTCGAGCGTCGCTCTAAGATGGTTAAGCCGCTGCAGGACGAGATATGGCAAGCGATCAAGGAGATCGCCTCGCAGAGCGGATTCCAGCTAGTCCTCGACCGTTCTACGGCTGGCATCGTCTTTGCCAATCCATCTATCGACATCAGTGACCAGGTCTTAGAGAAGCTAGGCTATGGTCGCATGCACTAACGAGATACATACGCATAATCAATAACTTAAATACAGAACAATGAAGACAAAGAATCTGTTTCTAACCCTACTCCTACTCTTGCTACCTGTAGTAGCTACGGCTCAGCAGAAGATAGCAGTCGTCAACTCACAGGAGCTCCTCACTGCTATGCCAGAGATGAAGGTAGCTCAGGATCGTCTCCAAGAGCTAGACAAAAAGTACACGGCAGAGATGCAGACGATGAATGACGAGTATCAGAAGAAGCTCGAGCTCTACATGAAGGACAAGGAGGGACTCTCTGATGCACTCCTCAAGAGCCGTGAGCAGGAGCTAGCTGATCTGCAGAACCGCATCCAGCGCTCTTATCAGGCTATGCAGCAAGATATGGAGAAGCAGCAGGGCACGCTTATGGCACCCATCCAACAGAAGATTGTAGAGGCAATCAAGAAGGTCGGAGATGCTGGTGGCTATACCTATGTCATGGAGGCAACTATGATGCTCTACTCGGGTCCCTCTGCGGTAGATATCACAGCTCAGGTCAAGAAGCAACTAGGTCTCTAGTAGTCTTACGACCAGCATAGCGAGCAAGAGGACTAGTCGATAGTCCTCTTAAGCTCTCATCATACGAAGCCCCACGCTCTGCTCTGCAGACGTGGGGCTTTTTCTATGTACGCTCGGCATAGCACACTCACACGCTCTCTCTCGGACTAGACGAATTGCGGGCGTAGAGGGCATTGCTGCTCGATCTCCACGGAGGAAATTCTAGATTCCTCGGTGGAGATTTCTTATTTGCTCCGATGCGAGAAATGAAACTTCGGAGCAATCAGATAAAACTTCGGAAGTATGAAGTCATAAGTCCGAACTATTTCTCCTTTTCCTCCCGAGGAATCAAACAATTCCTCCCTAGGAACCGAAAAGTTCCTCCGCTGGAACTGAAAAGTTCCCCTCTTGGAACTAAAAAGTTCCAAGAGGGGAATCATTTTTTGGAACTTGTATGTGTCAGAAATAGAGTTTGATATGAGTCAAGCTTAGTGCCCTGATGGCGAGGCTAGAGCTTTTACAGCATTGTGTCCTGGTAGTAGTCGAGAGCCTCGGTGATGTCGAGGGATTCGTTCTGTAGTTCGTGGACTTGACCTATGTCGGAGAGAGCGACGGTGGTGATGAGCTGTGCGTCGCTATTCTTCTTGTCGTGGAGCATTAGCTCCCTCAGCGCATCGTAGTCTCGACAGGTGATGGAGAGCGGACGGTACAGTTCCTGCACTACGGAGAGTAGCTGGTGTAGCACCTCCTTGGGAAAGCCTAACTTGACGTGCGATAGGTATAGCTCGGGAATTAGTCCCAGAGCGACTGCCTCACCATGTAGCAAAGGCGTGTCGCAGTGCTGATGGCTCCACGCCTCGAAGGCATGCCCGAAGGTGTGCCCGAGGTTGAGTTGATGACGAAGTCCTTGATCTAGACGATCCTGAGCCACGATGTTGAGCTTGAACTGCACCGCCTCACGAATGAGTGGGGTTAGTTGCTCTAAGGAGAGCGGTTGCTCGGGCAGTACCTGCAGCAACCGGCGCCACAGGTCGGGACTAACGAGCAGACCATACTTGATCAGTTCGCCACAGCCTGAGCGTAGCTCCTCCTCTGGGAGGCTCTCCAGCCAAGCTGTGTCGCAGAGCGTCAGCGTGGCAGCTTCATCGGCAAAAGCTCCGAGTAGGTTCTTGACACCCGCAAAGTTGACCCCGCATTTGCCCCCCACAGCAGCGTCTGCCATGGCGAGGAGCGTCGTGGGGAGTAGGACGAGGGAGACCCCCCGCATGTAGATCTGTGCGAGGAAGCCGACGGCATCGCTCACAGCTCCACCGCCCAGCGCAATGAGTGTAGCTCCACGAGTGGCACCCTGCTCGAGGAGCCAGCGCGCCATCTCGGCGATGCCCTCGAGGCTCTTCGCCTCTTCAGGATCATTGATTAGATAGCGGGGTAGCTCTGTTAGCTCGGGATAGTTTTTCGCTATAAGCTCTTGGCTCAGATGCCACACCTGCTCATCTGCCAGTAGGTAGTAACTCTCGGGCTTGCCTTGGCGGAGCAACTCCCGCAGATAGTCGCCCATTAGGTTGCCCACGAGCACCCTCGACTGGGTGGAGATGAAGGCTAGGGGTGGCATCTAGTCTAGCTGCTAAATCAGCGAGACGATATGGTCGATGGCTGCTTGTAGCCCCTCAGGGTTGCGTCCACCAGCCGTCGCAAAGTGTGGCTGACCACCGCCACCACCCTTAATGAGCGAGGCTACCTCCTTGATGAGTTTGCTGGCGTTGAGCCCCTTGTCGACAAGGTCTGGCGAAAGGATTACCGTGAGGGTACACTTGCCCTCCTCGGCAGCACCGATGAGCGCAAGGTAAGAGCCCTGTAGTCGCTCGCGGATCGTGCCTGCGACATCCTTCGCGACATCGCTACTCATTGGCTTATTGACTACAACGATGGTTGTCTCGCTATGCTTCGTCTGATCGGCTAGAGCCTGCTGAGCTATCTGCTCTGCCTGAGCCTTGGTGTACTGCTCGATAGCCTTGCGCTGCTCGGCACCCTCGGCGATCAGTCGGTCTAGCGCCTTGAGCGGATCGGGCACGTTGTTGAGTCGCTCGTTGAAGAGCTGCAACTGCTCCTCCAGATGGTGTACATACTCCTCAGCCTTAGGACCCGTAACCGCCTCGATACGCCTGATACCGGCCGCGATAGAGCCCTCGCTGATGATCTTGAAAAAGCCTATCTGCCCCGTGCTAGCCACGTGGGTACCACCGCATAGCTCGACCGAGTCGCCATACTTGATGACACGCACCTCGTCGCCATACTTCTCGCCAAAGAGTGCCATCGCACCCATCTCCTTAGCCTGAGCAATAGGCACGTTGCGATGCTCATCACGAGGCCTGTCGGCACGGATCTCCGCATTGACCAAACGCTCTACCTCAGCTATCTCTTCGGGTGTCAATTTCTTGAAGTGTGAGAAGTCAAAGCGTAGCAAGTCTGCCGATACGAGCGAACCCTTTTGCTCTACATGGGTGCCGAGCACAGCTCTCAGAGCGTGGTGCATCAGGTGCGTTGCTGTGTGGTTTGCCTCCGTAAGGTGACGTAGCTCAGCTCCGACACGAGCGATGAGTGGCTGCTTAGGATCTGCGGGGAGGCTAGAGAGGATGTGGACGGTGAGGTTGTTCTCCCGCTTGGTGTCTAGGATCGGGTACTCGGTGCCGTCCTGAGCGATCAGCACGCCCTTGTCACCGACCTGACCACCCATCTCAGCGTAGAAGGGCGTCTCAGCCAGCACCACCTGATAGTAGCTGCGCTTCTTGTCAGCTACCTTGCGGTAGCGCAGGATATGCGTCTCGATCTGGAGCGTCTCGTAGCCCACGAAGGTGCTCTCAGTGGTCTCCTCATCGAGGACCACCCAGTCGGCAGCGTCGATGGCAGCTGCCTGACGCGCACGGCTCTTCTGCTCCTGCATCAGTTTGTCAAAAGCCACTTGATCAAGCGTCATACCACGCTCCGAAAGGATCAACTCCGTGAGGTCTAGTGGGAAGCCGTAAGTGTCGTACAGGACGAAAGCGTCGGCACCCGACAGAACTTTCTCATCTTGGGGCAACTCTTGGATCTTGCTTTCCAAAAGCTTGAGTCCCTGAGCGAGGGTGCGTAGGAAGCTTTCCTCCTCCTCTTTGATTACCGAAGCGATCAGTTCGCGCTGCGCCACGATCTCTGGATAAGCCTCACCCATCACCTCATTGAGCGTGGGCAGGAGCGTGTAGAGCATCGGCTCATCGGCATGGAGGAAGGTGTAGGCGTAGCGTACGGCACGCCGTAGGATACGACGGATCACGTAGCCCGCCTTAGCATTGCTCGGGAGCTGGCCGTCGGCGATGGCAAAAGCGATCGTGCGGATGTGGTCAGCGACGACACGCATGGCGATATCCACCTGCTCGTTCTGACCGTACTGCTCACCGCTGAGCGTCTCGATAGCGCGGATCAGAGGGGTAAAGAGGTCGGTGTCGTAGTTGGACTTCTTGCCCTGCATAGCCATACAGAGTCGCTCGAAGCCCATGCCCGTATCGATCACCTTGTGGGGTAGTGGCTCTAGATGTCCGTCCGCCTTGCGGTCGTACTGCATGAAGACGAGGTTCCAGATCTCGATGACCAACGGGTGGTCCTTATTGACTAGATCACGTCCGCAGATGGCCTGACGCTCTTCCTCGCTACGCAGGTCAATGTGTATTTCAGAGCAGGGACCGCAGGGACCGGTGTCGCCCATCTCCCAGAAGTTGTCCTTGCGAGAGCCGTCGATGATACGATCCTCCGTGGTGTACTGCAGCCAGTAGCCAGCCGCCTCGTCGTCACGGCTCAGCCCCTCCTCGGCACTGCCGCCGAAGACGGTCACGTAGAGCCGATCCTTGGGTAGCTGGAGACGCTCCGTTAGGAAGGTCCAGGCAAACTCAATCGCCTCGCGCTTGAAGTAGTCGCCAAAGGACCAGTTGCCCAGCATCTCAAACATGGTGTGGTGGTAGGTGTCGCGTCCTACCTCCTCGAGGTCGTTGTGCTTGCCGCTGACGCGGAGGCACTTTTGCGAGTCTGCTGCACGACGATACTGAGGCTCTTTGTTGCCTAGGATGATATCCTTAAACTGGTTCATCCCGGCATTGGTAAACATGAGCGTGGGGTCGTCCTTGATCACCATCGGTGCCGAAGGTACTATGCGGTGCCCGTGCTCCTCAAAGAAGTCGAGGAAAGCTTGTCGTATATCGTGTGCTGTCATCATAATCTATAGAGCATTCTATTATGCTAATACTTAATACCCTACAAAGGTACGAAATCGTAGCCGACTGCGGAGCTTATTCTTTCATAGAAAGGGTCTCTAGTTGATATGATGAAGCTTTTTGTTTACGATTGTACTCTGTCAGCCCAAACTTCTCGCTCTAAGTGTTTGTATCTTCAAGTGTTTTCCTTACATTTGTAAGCGTATTCCAATAGGGGAGTAAGAGCTTCCGAGCAAATCATGTAACCATATAACAGTTAAACACAGTAATACTATGACTAATCCAAAGTTCTATGCTATCCTAGTGCTAGCGTTTACGCTCTTTGCACTACAAAGCTGTGATCCTAAGACTCCTGCGAGAACGCCAGTCGTTGAGGCTACAGTGCCTGCTGTCAAGTCGTTTGAGATACCACTTGACATATCAAGTTGTCTCAATTTTCCCAAAAGTTCAGAGTCCGATCTGAGAGCGGATCAGGAAAATGTGCTATACGAGGATTGCCTCTCTTGGGATATAACAGATGAGATTAGACTTAAAGGCTTCTCTGAAGCAACAATCAAGAGCATCCTCCTTGACAAAGTAACCATCGAGTGCATCAAGCCCGAAGGTGTAAACCTAACTTTGTTTGCTCCAGTACGGCTCTATGCTGGACACGACTACAAGCTCATAGCAGAGACACAAGCAAAGGATACGAATCCGAATTTGCTAGACTTGGTTCTGTATGAGAAGGATCTTGCAAAGTACATTACGGCTGATCAGCTACCTATACGAATCACCACAACGAGAGACAAAATCTCTGACTGGGAGTATGGTGATACTATAGACGTGAAGATCACACTTTCTGCAACAAGTATCGTCCAGGCAAGATGAAACGACTCCTTTGCTGTACCATGATGGGAGTGATAGCTTCACTTCTCCTCTGTCCTATGACCTTTGCTCAGGACAACTTCTACTATGAGCCTCTTCTAGATGATGCTTATACTACAGACAAGCTAGAAACGTCTCAAAAGATTTCTTCGCAAAGCACTCTGCCCATAGGGCTTGCTCTAGGGATATCAGTACCTGACGGTGTGACGGCTCAGTGTGCTGTGCGTATCATACCACAGCTCGCAGTACGTGCTGGAATTGGTTTTTTCCCCAAGATGCAGTTGTATAAGAAGACTTTTGAGTTTGGTGACGCTGCTAAGCAGCAGTCTTACGAAGAGTCACTAGGCTATACGCCTCAGCTCAGCACAAAGTTTGCTTACAGCAATATCAATGGACAATTGATGGTTGACTGGCATCCAGCAGGAAAAGGCTTTCGCGTATCAGCGGGCATTTACCTAGGTGCACCTAAGGTGCAGGCTCATGGTATGATGATCGATGCTAAGACTGGAGAGTCAATTATGAAGCAACAGAGCACACTTGATCCAAACAACATGCCTAGCATCACGATCTTTGATGCTAACGATGAGAGTCAACGTGTTACCATCCAGCCAAGTAGCGAAGCAACGCTTGATGCTACGGTCACTTTAGGCCGTGTAGTGAGACCTTATCTAGGGATTGGTTTTGGACAGATGGCTCCATCAGACAAACCAGTATCATTCTTTGTGGACCTAGGAGTCTTACTATCTGGCAAGGTACGGGTTGCCTCTCCTAACGTCATAGCAGGTGATCCTAATTTGCTTATTGATTTTAATCCTAAGGTGCAAGACATAGTTTACAAGGCTCAATTCTTGCCAGTTCTCAATCTGGGGTTAGCGATACGGTTAGGACGAGCAGCTCAGTAAAAAAAAAACACACACATAAGTGGTCTTGTTAGTTAGTTGTATGTAGGATAAGGGGGAGCTTTAAGGCTCCCCCTGTTTTTTAGCGGGTATATCACTCTACAGAGGATAGTCGGTAATGCTGGTCAGCGTCAGTGTCCTCGATGAGGCACCACGTGCCTGAGTAGTAGAGCGTGTGCGGAGGTTCGTCGTGATGCCAGGGCGTTAGCTCGATGCCGCGCTCATGGTCGTGGTAAGTGAGTAGTACGGAATGCAGGAGCTCTCCACGATAGAGTAGCTGTCGGAGGACGATTCGTTCGCCTGGATGCAGGGTGATCTGTCGTGTCATCTGTGGAGGGGCGCTTGCTACAAAGAGTGCTATGAGCAATTTCTATCGAGCGATGATGCGTAGTTCCTGTAGCCTAAAGTGTAGCGAGTGCGTATCCAGGTAGTCTGTTGGTAGGCTGTAAATGGAGATGGAGATGGTATCTCCCACTGAGAAGTGTGAAACAGTCCGTACTCGCTCTTTGTGTGGTTTACTTACAGGGAGACTATCCACTGCGCTGCTCGTCAGATTTTTTGCGATACTGTCCGTTAGGCCACTTGATAAGCTATCTGTTGCACTTGCTGGTTCTTCTAGCTGTTGCTCCTGTTCCTCCGTAGGCTCTGCTGTTCTCTCGGGAGTAGATGGACCTAGGGTGAGTACAAAGCTTCCTCCCATGGGTAGTTGCGTTGATACACTTTCCATAGCCAGGGGCGGAAGCGTAGCATCTAGCTGTTTGGAAAGTGCTATGTAGGGCATTTGACACGGCTCGGGTAGGAGAGAGCCGCTGACAAGTCCCTGGATCTCTACCTGCCGAATGGTATCGGGGAGGTTGGGAATGTCTGCCAGAGCCACCTTCCAGTGATAGCTATACTGCTCCTTATTGATGCAAATAGGGTAGGTGGATAACGGGGTGACACGACAAGAGAGCGAGTCAGATAGTGGTGTGTAGAAGTTGCCCTCGTCACCATCCAAGCTTATCTTGAAGAAACCTGTCGTACGCTCCAATATCTCTACCTCTCGCTGTATGCTGGCTGAGGACTGAGCAATGATTTTCTGAAGTAGCTTTGCCTTCGAAGCTGAGAGGTAGTATATAGTGCTATCTAGATCCTCTTGAGATACACCGTGCGACTTGAGTATGGAGGCGTAGATCGAGTCTTGCTGTGCCGATGTGAGATAGAGCGTCTGACCTACGCCACGAGCTGTGTATAGCTCTGTGAGTAGCTGCTCGAGCTTGCCATTCGGTATGCGTTGCCACGAGCGTTTCTTACAGCCACTCCCGAGTAGGAGCAGCAGTATGCTTAGTAGCCCGAACTTGAGCAAAGATGCCTTGACGCTGTTAGCTCGCATAACTAGTAAGTTCGCTTACTTAGCTCGCACATTCGTATGACGATGCTTGCCCCGTAAATAAAGCCAGAGACGATCGAGAGCTCGTGTCGTGGTGCGTGGATAGAAGATGAGCAGCGCCAGCACGCCTACGGTGATGCAACTGTCAGCGATGTTGAAGATAGGACTGAAAAAGGTGTACGCCGATCCTCCGCCTATTGGGAACCATTCGGGCAATACCGTTGTGAAGAGGGGAAAGTAGAGCATATCGACCACATGCCCTTCAAACCAAGGTGCATACCCTACGGCTCCAGCTGTCGTAGGGACAAACTGCGCTACCTGCCCGATGGAGGAGGTGAAGAGCTGTCCATAGAAGAGGGAATCGATGAGATTGCCGATGCCTCCAGCTAGCACTAGTCCGATGATGCAGCAGAATCCTAGTGAGTAGTGCCGACACTGACGAACGAAGCGTGTGAGCCATATAGCCAGTCCCGTCATGGCTATGATGCGGAAGGCGGTCAGCAGGAGTTTGCTGCCTAGCTCCACACCGTATGCCATGCCACGGTTCTCTACAAAGTAGATGCGAAACCAGTCAAAGATGTGGTACTCTTGACCTACATACATATGCGTCTTGATCCAGATCTTGACGACCTGATCAATGACAATGAGAAGCAGAATGAGACCTGCGACAATCCAATGGCGCTGGCTAGTTCGAGTCATAAAGGAAACGGATGACTTTACTGACGCTTGTCGCGATTTAGCTTAGCCTCGATGCTCTTGGTCGTATGAGGTACCGCACGGAGACGCTCCTTAGGGATGAGCTTGCCCGTGACGGAGCAAATGCCGTAGGTTCCGTTTTGGATGCGTAGAAGAGCTGCCTCGAGCTTCTCGATGAAGTCCTGCAGACGCTGTGCCTGCGCATCGTTCTCAAGACGTGCCTGAGTGATGGCACCCTCATCTAGATCCTTGTAGGTGGGCGTTGTATCGCTGATGTCGTTGGCGTTCTCCGCACGGAGCATATTGAGATCCTCACGAGCCTGAGCTATTTTCTTCTCAATGAGTATGCGAAACTCTTCGAGCTCCTCCGGGTTATATCGCTTCTTGCTGCTATCTTCCATACTATTTGTGAATCTATTAGTGCGCTGTAGACGAAGTCTCTCTGTTGCGAAAGCTTGATCGCCTACAGACGGCGTGAATTGTGTTTATACTTTGCTGATTTGTACCGCTATCAAGGTGCCGTCTAGGTCGATCTCCTCGGCATCGCTGAGGACCTCCGAGTAGTCGATCGTGTCAGCCTGCACTTGCGTCTGGACGTACTCCTGATGGGTGCGGAGAGCCTCTACAACTTCATCGGGAGCCATTACGAGGAGCTCAATGTGATCGTTGACCTCATAGCCAGACTGCTTGCGGAGGTTCTGTATGCGGTTGACAAACTCACGCGCTGTACCCTCAGCGATCAGCTCGGGCGTGAGCGTGATGTCTAGAGCGACCGTATGACGACCCTCGTTGGCGACCGTCCACCCAGGTATATCCTGAGCGATGATCTGTACATCCTCAAGGTCCACCACAATAGGCTGATCACCGACCGTCAGGGTCAGGTGCTCCGTCTGCTCTAGCTCATTGATCTGCTCGGGTGTGAGGGCATTGATCTGAGCTGCGAGTGCTTTCATATTCTTGCCCACCTTAGGACCTAGAGCCTTGAAGTCAGGCTTGACCGTGCGTACCCAGATTGAGTCAGAGGGGTCGACGAAGCGAATATCCTTCACATTGACCTCGCTGAGCAATAGGTCGTGTACCTGCTCCATGTGTATCTTGTCGGCCGGATCATTGACTGGTAGCATGATAGCGCTGAGCGGTTGACGTACCTTGATATTGACCTTGCGACGTAGTGAGAGGACTAGAGTCGAGTAGATCTGAGCCAGCTCCATGCTACGCTCTAGGTCTAGATCTATCTGCGCCTCGTCTGCTACGGGGTAGTCGGAGAGGTGTACGGACGAAGACTCATCGTGCAGGTCACGGTAGAGTCTGTCTGCGTAGAAAGGCGCAATCGGCGCCATCAGCTGAGCTACTACCGAGAGACACTGGTAGAGCGTCTGATAGGCACTCAGCTTGTCATCGGTCATAGAACCAGCCCAGAAGCGCTTACGCGAGAGGCGCACATACCAGTTGCTCAGATGCTCTGTGACAAAGTTTTCGATGGCACGTCCTGCGGGTGTCGGGTCGTAGCTCGCCAGCTTGCCGTCGACCTCCTTGATGAGCGAGTTGAGACGCGAGAGGATCCAGCGGTCGATCTCGGGTCGATTCGCATAGGGGATCTGAGCAACGGATGGATCGAAGCCATCCAAGTTGCCATAGAGTGCGAAGAATTGGTAGGTGTGATAGAGCGTGCCGAAGTATTTGCGGCTCACCTCCTCGACACCCTTCGGATCGAAGCGGATGTTTTCCCACGGGTTGGCATTGGTGATCATGTACCAGCGTAGCGGGTCTGAGCCGTACTGCTGGATGATGCCAAAGGGATCGACCGCATTGCCTAGACGTTTGCTCATCTTGTTGCCATCCTTGTCAAGGACGAGCCCGTTGACGAGGACATTTCTAAAGGCTATGCTCCCCTGGGTCATCGTAGCGATAGCGTGAAGCGTAAAGAACCAGCCACGTGTCTGGTCGACGCCCTCAGCGATGAAGTCGGCGGGGAAGACCTTCCCACTCTCGACCTCTTCACGATGCTCGAAAGGATAGTGTACCTGCGCAAAAGGCATAGCCCCCGAGTCAAACCATACGTCGATCAGATCGCTCTCACGACGCATCGGACGCTTGCCGTCCTGCGCCACGAGCGTGATCTCGTCAACATAGGGACGGTGCAGGTCAATCTTGTCATAGTTCTCCTCGCTGTAATCGCCAGGGGTAAAGCCTGCGAGCGGATTGGCCGACATGACGCCAGCCTGCACAGCACGTTCGCACTCTTTGTATAGTTCCTCGACAGATCCGATGCAGATCTCCTCATCGCCATCCTCGGTGCGCCAGATAGGTAGGGGAGTACCCCAGTAGCGACTGCGGGAGAGGTTCCAGTCCTGGAGATTCTCCAGCCACTTGCCGAAGCGTCCTACACCGATCGCAGCGGGATGCCAGTCGATCGTCTCATTAAGACGCATCATCTCCTCACGACAAGCAGTAGAGCGGATGAACCAGCTGTCTAGTGGGTAGTAGAGGATGGGCTTGTCGGTGCGCCAGCAGTGGGGATAGTTGTGCGTATGTTTTTCGACCCGGAAGACGCGGTTCTCATGCTTGAGCATGACGCAGATCTCTACGTCTAGCGTCTCCTTGTCAGGAGTGTCTTTGGGGTCGTAATCCTTCTTCACATAGCGTCCTGCGTAGGTGTCGTAGAGCGGTACGTTCACCGACTCCTTGAGGAACTGATGATCGAGAGCCTCGATCTTGTAAAAGCGACCTTTCAGATCAACCATCGGACGCTGCTGCCCCTTATTGTCGATCATCAGAAGAGGGGGAACGCCTGCCGCCTTAGCGACGCGCTCATCGTCGGCACCGAAGGTCGGCGCAATGTGTACGATACCGGTACCATCCTCGGTGCTGACATAGTCACCAGGAATGACTCGGAAGGCCCCCTCACCTGGGTTGACCCACGGGATGAGCTGCTCGTAGTGAATGCCCACGAGGTCGCGACCCTTGCAAGTTGAGATGCGGTGCCAAGGAGCTTTCTTATAGGTCTCGCGGTCCCACGTCTCAGGCAGTTCGCTCACCTCGCTCTCAGCGTCGAAGTAGCTGTTTAGAAGCGCCGTGGCGAGTACCACCGTGATCGGCATAGCGCTGTAGGGGTTGAACGTCTCCACAGCACAGTACTCGATCGAGGGGCCCACGCAGAGCGCGGTATTCGATGGGAGCGTCCACGGGGTGGTGGTCCAAGCTAGGAAAAAGCTCTCGCCACGTCCACGGAGAGACTCGGGCGCATCAATGATGCGAAACTGTGCGGTACAGACCGTATCCTTAACATCACGATAGCAGCCCGGCTGATTCAACTCGTGCGAGCTTAGTCCCGTACCAGCCGCGGGGCTGTAGGGCTGTATGGATAGACCTTTATAGAGTAGCCCCTTCTTGTATAGCTCCTTGAGGAGGTACCAAAGCGTCTCGATGTACTTATTCTTGTAGGTTACGTAGGGGTGCTCCATATCAACCCAGTAACCCATCTTGTTCGTCAGCGACTCCCACTCGGCGGTGTACTTCATCACCTCCTTGCGGCAAGTCTGGTTGTACTCAGCGACAGAGATCGTCTTACCGATCGCATCCTTGGTGATGCCGAGCTTCTTCTCGACACCCAGCTCTACGGGCAGACCATGCGTATCCCAGCCAGCGCGACGATCCACACGGTAGCCGTGCATCGTCTTGTAGCGACAGATGATATCCTTGATAGAGCGCGCTATGACGTGGTGAATGCCGGGCATACCGTTGGCAGAGGGCGGACCCTCATAGAAGGTAAATAGCGGCGCATCCTCACGCTGATGTAGCGAGCGGTGGAAGAGCTGCTCCTTCTCCCACAGAGCGAGCATCTCCTGATTGATCTGTGCAAAGTCAGCAGACTGGTATTCCTTAAACGGTTTCTTCATTGGAGCTTTCGTATAAGATATGTTCGCAAAGATACAGAATCTTGTTCAAATAGGAATAGCAAAGAGAGAGACTACCACATTTGCAGCAGTCTCTCTCTCTTTTGTGAGCTCAAACCGTAGCTAGTACGGTCTATAGCTTAGTAGTCAATCTCATCGGGACCATCGAAGGGTACGAATGCCATGCCAGCACCCTTCATGGTAAATCCGTTGACCTTGATGTTGCTCCAGGTCTCAAAGGTGAACTTGTTTCCCTTTGCTTGATTGTCATATACTTGACGATGGTTGGCACCCTTGCGAGAGGTGTATCCATCCTTCTTAACCATATCGATGAAGTATTGGTAAGGGTTGATAGCGTCTCCGTTTACTTGGTAGATGTAGTCATTGGGGATTGCGATAGATGTAGCCTTGATGAGCTTATCTCCTTGGAAGTCGTATAGACGAATAAATAGTTCGGTAAACTCATCTTTCTCCGTCTTCTTGGAGAATTGGTAACGCTTTATTTCCCCATTTTTGACCGTAGACTCCTTGGGGCCAGTGAAGCCTGCTTGAGTCTCAAAGGCCTTGATATCATCTAGTGAGGCTTGCCAATTTAGCAGAGGATAGGGTACGCTACTTAGTTCTGGAGTCTTCATCGCAAAGACGAGAGCTGTAGGCATTGTGTTCCCCTCGCCTAGGTCTATGGGTGCTACTACGGAGTAGACTGTCGTTTGCTTGTACTTGCTGGAAGTAAAGAACTGCATTGAGTTTT
>OISS01000024.1_pt1 | contig 56193 bp, 47 predicted proteins | sample 1586511 | NCBI WGS metagenome assembly OISS01 (sample SAMN02675049, study PRJEB24791) | human gut metagenome, SKBSTL061 | isolation source: stool | host: Homo sapiens | place: USA
TTCTAACAGCTGACAAAGGTAGGTTATGGAGAGCTTTTGATCTCTCACTTTGGCGCATTCAAGCTGTCTCACGGCTGCAAATCGGTCTTTTTTTTTAGATCAATGTGGTAGCGATTCAAGACCACTTCGAGTAGTGTCTTGTTGACTAAGGCCTTGCTCTCAGCCTGGAAGAGGGCTGCTTTGAGGCGAGCGTTTTCGCGCTTGAGTTCTGCATAATCTGGATCTACGGCTTTGTTCTTGTTTGTCTTGCTCATAGTGCTTTGGTTGGGTAACTCTACACCAAAGGTACGCAACCAATTTCGAATGGTGCGTGCGGTAATGCCGTAGCGCTGGCTGGTCGTGGCGATGCTCTCGCCAGTGGCTAGGAGGTCATCAATGACTCTCCACTTGAAATCTAGGGGATATCCCTTTCGTCCTCGGTTACTTTTTTCTTCTTTCATTGTTGTTGGGGTTGGCTCCCCAACTGTGTACTATTTCAGGAGAGGACAAAATCAAAAATATCCACCGAGATATTTGAAAACTCATCGGGAGAGATTGAGATGAGCTCGCTCAGTTTATATTGTAATGCGTCAACCCTGAAGAGCCGTAAGATTTAGCTGGCGGGTATGTGCTATTTTGTATCTTTGCAGTCAGATCCTATCGGAGTGCGTCGCCTAGAGCGTAGTAGCCTCACGATGGATCGCTCACTACGTAATACGCATCTAATGAAATACAAGCTCCCCAGTAAGGATGAACTTCGTGCCCGTCTAGCCGCTCTGCCTGGCCAGGCCGCTGACCTACTCACTAGTCGTAAGTTTTGGTACGAATTGGTCTTGATGACCGTTGCCATGTTTATTGGCGCCATGGCGGTACACTACTTCCTCGCACCTAGTGGTCTGATCGTCGGCTCGGTGACGGGATTAGGCATTGTGCTGGAGCGACTGCTCCCAGTGATGTCGCTGGGATCCTATATGTTTCTCATCAATGCGATCCTGCTACTCCTCTCTTTCATCCTGATCGGCAACGAGTTTGGTGCTAAGACTTGCTACACGGCACTGATCTTAGGCCCGTTTGTCGACTTGATGGGGTGGATCGACCCTGTCAGTGGGTCGATGTTTGCTCAGGAGGTACATGGCGTTACGGTGGCTAATCCTGGGTTTGACTTGGTCTGCTTCATCTTGGTGATGAGTGCAGCGCAGGCGATCCTCTTTAGCATCAACGCCTCGACGGGTGGACTGGATATCTTGGCGAAGATCTTCAATAAGTTCCTCCATGTGCCACTAGGCGTGTCGGTTACGATCGCTGGTGGTCTAATCTGCTGCTCCGCATTCCTGACTAGTCCTACGGGCCTTGTGATCATGGGTCTGGTGGGTACGTGGCTCAATGGCTTGATCCTCGACTACTTCATGACCCGCATGAGTTCGCGGACACGTGTCTACGTCATCTCCAAGGATTGGGAGCATATTCGTGACTATGTGATCCATACGCTCAATCGTGGGGTGACGATCCATCCCGTGACGGGTGGTTACTCAGGCGAGGATCACAAGCAGCTGGAGTGCATCTTGACGAGGGATGAGTTTGGCAAGCTACTAGATCATCTGCGTGCCGAGCGTATGGAGCCCTTTATCACCTCAGACCCTGTCAGCGAGGTGTATGGTCTATGGCGTAAGAAGAGCCAGCGTGAGGAACTCACAGTCGAGACGGGGACGCCTGATGAGAGCACCTTTTAGTATTACCAGATTCACCTAGAACTATGTCACATCTCACGAAGTCGCTCTCGGCTCTCATACTCCTACTGTCACTCTCGCTCGGCTCGCTGATGGCGCAGGAGCCTACGCCCGACGCTGAGCTAGAGGCTCCGCATGATAAGAAGGTGTCGCTCTCGCTAGAGGCGCGCGGTGACTACCAGCGCATCTATCTAGGAAGCCAAGCCGACGAGGCGGGCTCAGGCTTTAAGGGAAATATCGCTAACATTATACTCAGTGGCACCTTCTCGCCAAAGTTTAGCTACCTATACCGACAGCGACTTAGCTCGGCCAATCTAGATCGCACCTTCTTTGAGTCGATCGACTTCCTCTACCTGCAGTACAACCCTACCGAGCAGCTCAGTGTCAAGCTTGGCAAGTGGATTGTCTTCGTCGGTGGATGGGAGTTTGAGCCAGCACCGATAGATGTTTTTCAGCTGGGAGAGTTTTGCTACCACATGCCCGCCTATCAGTGGGGCGCTACCGTGAGCTACACCTTGCCTAATGGGCAGGACAATCTCCATGCGCAAGTAATCCAGAGCCCCTATCGCAAAGACTACGAGACCAGGAGCGGACAGTCAGCCGACATGTATGCATACAACCTCATCTGGACAGCACACCACAACTGGTTTGTACCGATGTGGAGTGTCAACTTTATGGAGTATGCGCCTGGACGCTTTATGAACTATATTTCGCTGGGCAACCGCTTCCAGCTAACCCGTCGCACCTTCGTCGACCTAGACTTGATGCACCGTGCGCCACTTGATGGAGATGGCAAGAAGCTCTTTGCCGACTACTCTATCTACGGTCAGCTAGCTTTCCACCCGACAATTCAAACGAAGCTCTACCTCAAGGGAAGCTACGATCATAATACGAGTGGCTTTCACGCAGACTACGGGGTCACCGATGGCACGCAGATAGCTTGCCTCGGCGGCGGTGTCGAGTACTCACCCATCCCCGAGGTGCGTCTGCATGCACACGCTAACTACGCCTTTGGCACGAACACGAATCCGCAGGCCGTGCTGCATGATCAGCGCACGCAGATCAACGTGGGGGTCACCTGGCGTATGAAAGTACTCTAACTCTTTATACGATATACTATGAGCCTTTATAGACAGCTTAGCGAGGCGATCGCCTCGACACTACATACCCTTTACGATCTCACCACGACCGCTGATGAGATCACGTTGACCGCCACGCGCCCTGAGTTTGAGGGGCATGTGACGCTCGTCGTCTTCCCCTATCTCAAAGCTTCGCACAAGTCTCCCCAAGAGACCGCCGAGACGATCGGTGCCAAGCTACAAGAGCAGACAGACCTCATAGCCTCCTATGGCGTGGTCAAGGGCTTTCTCAACCTCACACTGACCGACTCGGCGTGGCTTGCAGCACTGCGAGAGATTGCCGAGACTCCGCATTACGGTCATATCACGCCGACAGAGCAGTCGCCCCTCGTGATGATCGAGTATTCATCACCAAACACCAACAAGCCCCTGCACCTGGGACACGTTCGCAACAACCTACTCGGCTACAGCCTCGCTCAGATACTAGAGGCGAGCGGGCATCGTGTGGTCAAGACGAATATCGTCAACGACCGTGGCGTGCACATATGCAAGTCAATGCTGGCATGGCTACGCTGGGGCAATGGCGAGACGCCTGAATCTTCGGGCAAGAAGGGCGACCACCTCATCGGTGACTACTACGTGCGCTTTGACAAGGAGTATCGTGCCGAACTGGCGCAGATACGTGCTGCGCATCCTGACTGGAGCGACGAGGAGGTCGAGGCTAAATCTCAACTGATGGCTGATGCACGACAAATGCTCCGTCAGTGGGAGCAGGGCGACCCTGAGGTGCGTGCGCTGTGGCGACAGATGAATGAGTGGGTCTACAAAGGCTTTGACGAGACTTACAAGCGTATGGGCGTCTCCTTTGACAAGATCTACTACGAGAGCGATACCTACCTCGTAGGACGTGAAGAGGTTTTGCGCGGTCTGAAGGAAGGACTCTTCGAGCGACATGAGGATGGCTCCGTATGGGCTGACTTTGAGGCGGAGGGACTCGACAAGAAGATCCTCCTACGCAGTGACGGCACCTCTGTCTACATCACCCAAGACATAGGTACTGCCAAGCTCCGCTATCAAGACTTCCCGATAGATCAGATGATCTACGTCGTGGGCAACGAGCAGGAGTACCACTTTCAGGTGCTATCGCTACTTTTAGACCGCTTGGGATATAAGTGGGGCAAGAGCTTGACGCACTTTAGCTACGGTATGGTCGAGCTCCCTCACGGTAAGATGAAGAGTCGCGAGGGTACGGTCGTCGATGCGGACGATCTGATGGACGCTATGCGCGACACGGCTCTAGAGGTGGCACGAACAGCTCAGCAGGCGAAGGGCGTAGAGCTAGCTGCCGAGACAACAGCCGAAGAGCTACGCACCGCAGAGATGGTCGGGCTAGGCGCGCTCAAGTACTTTATCCTCAAGGTGGATCCGAGGAAGAATATGATGTTCAACCCCGAGGAGTCTATCGACTTCAACGGCAACACGGGACCCTTCATCCAGTACACCTACGCACGTATCTGCTCGCTCCTGCAGAAGGCTGACGAGATGGGCTACAAGCATCAGCTCCCCGAGGGCGGTGAGCTAGCACTCTCGTCGTATGAGACCGCACTCGTCCAGCAGCTGCTCGACTATCCTAGCGTCGTGCAGGAGGCTGCCGAGAGCTATTCGCCAGCACGCATTGCCAACTATACCTACGACTTGGTCAAGGGGTATAATCAGTTCTACCACGAGTGCTCCGTACTGCGTGAGGAGGACGAAGTGCTGCGCAGCATGCGTCTGCAGCTCAGCAAGACCGTTGCCGAGACGACACATAGTGCTATGGGGCTTCTCGGTATCGCACTGCCCGAGCGTATGTAGTCCGCTTTGAGGGCTTGACTCATGAAGTGTATGGAGACCGCTCTTTACACAGCACTACCACGGGATAGTCGCATCGCACTGCTCGCCTCTGGTGGTGTGGATAGCAGTGTGGCGATGCACCTGCTCGTCGAGGCAGGCTTTCGTCCAGACCTTTACTATATACGCATCGGCATGCAGGATGAGGGCTACCTCGACTGTCCTGCTGAGGAGGACATCGAGCTAGTGACGCTCCTGGCGCGTCGCTACGACCTGCACCTAGAGATCGTCGACCTGCACCAAGTCTATTGGGATCGTGTGGTCACTTATACGATGGAGGCGGTGAAGCGGGGACTCACGCCCAACCCCGATGTGATGTGCAATAAGTTGATCAAGTTTGGGGCTTTCGAAGAGCGTTGCGGCTCCGAGTACGACTATATTGCCACGGGGCACTACGCTACGATACGAAAGACGGCGGAAGGCTTGACCTTCCTCGGCACCTCTCCCGACCCGGTAAAGGACCAGACCGACTTCTTGGCGCAGATCGGCTTTCGGCAGATGGAGCGTCTCCTCTTTCCCATCGGGCACCTTCCCAAGGAGGAGGTACGTCGCATCGCCCTTGAGGCGCATCTGGTCAATGCGCAGCGCAAAGACAGCCAAGGCATCTGCTTCCTAGGACAGATCAACTACAACGACTTCATCGAGCGCTACTTAGGCACCCAGACGGGCGATATCATCGACCATGAGACGGGCGAGAAGATCGGCGAGCATCGAGGCTACTGGTTTCACACCATCGGCCAGCGCAAAGGGCTCGGGCTCTCGGGCGGTCCATGGTATGTGGTGGCAAAGGATGTGGAGCACAACGTCCTCTACGCCTCACGAGGCTACGACCCCAAGACGCAGTACGGCACGATCATCGAGACCGAAGAGATGCACTGGCTCACGGTCGATCCGTGGATCTGGACGGAGACCCCGTCGGACAGTGCGCTAGAGGTCACCTTCAAGATCCGTCACACACCCGACTTCACTGCCGGCCGCCTCGAGCATCTCCCCTCAGGCGGCTATCAGCTGATCAGTAGCGTGCCGATACAGGGTATTGCGGCCGGACAGTTTGCCACCATCTACGATCCTCAGCATCAGCTCTGCTGGGGCAGCGCCCCGATCCGCTCGGGCCGCTAGTCTGTCGTAACGCTCCTGACAACTCGCTACTCCCCCCGACGAATCTAATTTTCTCGGAGGAAATTCCCAAATAGCTCGCTGGGAAATAAAAAATCTCCACGGAGGAAACGGAAAATTCTTCCGAAGTATCAAACCATTCTTCCGAAGTTTCATTTGATTCTTCCGAACTTTTATTTCGCCCCTCCGTGGAAAAATTTCGTTTCCTCCCTGACGCTTTCCGATTTCCTCGGGAGGAGAGACTCGTAACCCATTTGACGTGTAGCGAAATGTAGGGACGCACGGTCGTGCGTCCGTTGTCAAGCCAGCCGTTTCTCGTCCGATGGCTCCGACCCCTCCGACCGCTTCGCTCTCTCCTCTAATCTCTCCCCTCTAATCTCTAATCTCTCCCCCCTCTTGCACAACTCAAAACAAATGTATAACTTCGCAGAAAACAGAACTCACACGGCCGAGACATCACAGCTACCCGTCACTTCTAATCTCTAGCTACATTATGAGCAAACATCTACGCATCTGGCTCTTCGTCTTCCTCGGCACGCTGCTAGCGTCCACCACCCTCCTCGCCCAAGGAGTCATCACCATGACCACCTCAAAAGTTGTCGGTGAGGAAATCGGTCTGATTATCAAGGCCAATGGCAACATCATCATTGATGGAGCCCAATATCCTGGAAAAACGGACAATCTCGATCGCAAGTCCTACAGACTCACTAGCCAAACGATCACCATCCGTGGCGATGTAACAGTGCTGGACTGCCGATACAATCAACTGACCAGCTTGGATGTGTCAAAGAACACCGCCTTGATAATGCTTGTCTGCTCCAACAATCAGCTGACCAGCTTGAACGTGTCAAAGAATACCGTCTTGACAAGGCTGGGCTGCCGATACAATCAGCTGACCAGCTTGAACGTGTCAAAGAATACCGCCTTGACAGAGCTTTCCTGCTCCAGCAATCAGCTGACCAGCTTGGATCTGTCACAGAACACCGCCTTGACAACGCTTTTGTGCTCCTTCAATAAACTGACCAGCTTGGACGTGTCAAAGAACACCGCCTTGACAAATCTTGGCTGCTACAACAATCAACTGACCCGATTGGACTTGCCAAAGAACACCACCTTGACATGGCTTGACTGCTCTTTCAATAAACTGACCAGTTTGAACGTGTCAAAGAACACCGCCTTGACAAAGCTTTACTGCTATGACAATCAACTAACTAACTTGAACGTGTCTGGGTGTGCTAGATTGACGACTATTGATTGTTCCAGTAATTATATCAATGGCAAGGCTATGACCAAGTTGGTGAATAGTCTTCCCAATCGAAGGGGAAAGAGTCGTGGTTTGATTCTTCTAGTAGATCGCTCCTCTAAGAAAAGGAATAAAAACAGGTGTAGCGCTGCTGATGTAACTACTGCAAGGAGGAAAAACTGGAAAGTTCTAAAATAAGAGCGTTCTGACTGGGTGAGCTTCGTCTAGTCCGACCCACAAGGGGTCGATCACCTACCACGTCCGCCTATCCATCGGTCGTTCGGGGCTTTTGCCCCTCCGACCGACGGCTACGATGCGTCGGACCTCTCACGAGGTCCTTTTATGCGACAATCGGAGGTGTTAGAGATTAGAAGTTAGAGGTTAGAAACTAGAGGTTAGAAGTTAGAGCGAGACGTGTAGCAATGCTCCGACGTGTAACCCTTTGTAGGGACGCACGGTCGTGCGTCCGTTGTATCAAAAGTTACGTTGTCCGTTGTGTCAAAGGTTACAGCATCCGTTGGTCTTAACGGGGACGGACGCTCGACCGAGCGTCCCTACAGCGGGTTACTCGTCTCCTCTGATGACTCCGAAGACTTTAAATAAAAAAAGCCCCTTGCTAGATGCAAGAAGCTTCTATATACTCAACGCCGCGACATCGTCACTCGTGAGATCTGCAGAATTGACGGAGAGGAGGGGCAAGACTGCGCTATGCGGTCGGTTTTTTGTAAGTTTGCAGAAGTAATTGAATTCATCAACTATAGATACCTATGAATATGTTCCTTCTACAAGCAGCACAGCAGGGTGCTCCTGCGTGGACTTCGCTTATCTTCTTTGTAGTCATCATCTTGATCTTTTGGCTTTTCTTCATCCGTCCTCAGAGCAAGCGGCAGAAGAAGCTACAGCAGGAGCGTGATGCACTCGCTGTAGGCGATGCAGTCATGACGGCAGGCGGTGTGCATGGCGTGATCCGTAAGGTGCACGAGCAGACCTTTGAGGTGGAGATAGCTCGGGATGTCTGCGTAGAGATTGCCAAGAGCTCGGTATATCCACTCGGCACGGATCCCAACGCTCGCTAATAGACTCTTCGAACTGTTGAGACGGGAGCGGTGCGACTCAATCTGACCCCTAAGCCTCGCACAGGTGGAGAACCTGTGGTGCGTAAGCAGCGTATGCCTCGCTTGAGACGACTGCTGGGGATTGCTGTGTGGGTGCTTCTAGCGACCGTCTTATGGTTCATGCAGACGCTCTCCCATGGCACGACCTCGATCGTCCATGTCCCCATCGTATATGAGGATATGCCCAGAGAGATCGGCCTAGAGGGAGAGCAGCCGAAGACGCTGGATGTCAGCGTCTCAGCAAAAGGCTCTCAGCTCCTCTTCCGCTGGATGAAGGGCGTACCGCCGATCTCCCTATCTATGCCACAGCGGGTGCCTCAGAATGGGCGCATTCTCTTTAGCAATGCGGTCTTGACGCAGAAGGTGCGTGAGAGCCTCGGAAGTTCTATACAGATCCGTGATATCTATCCTAATCAGATTTCGCTGCGCGCATTCCCTCTCCAGAGGAAAGAGGTGCCGGTCGTAAATCATGTGTCGGCCTCTGCTAAGGATGGCTATATGGTTCTCCCGCTGACGATAACTCCTACCACGGTCAAGCTGTATGGCAGCCGTGAAGCACTAGAGGGGATTAGCGAGGTGCACACCAAAGAGCAGGTCTACAAGGACTTGTCTCAAGACAAAGTGGCGCACGTGCCGTTCGAAGAAATCCCCCACGTCTATATTTCCCCCGATAGTGCCCAGCTACAGATCTCTGTCGTCGAGCTTACGGAGAGACGCATCGAGCTACCCATCGAGGCGCTTAACACACCCTCTGGCTTTGTCGCTAAGCTGCTCCCAGCTCGTGTCTCTCTGACCCTGACGATGCCGATCACAGACTACAATAAACCTATCGGAGACAAGATCTCAGTAGTGGTCGATCTACAGTCGCTCTCAGAAGCTGAGCAAAAAGGCGAAAAACGACCAGAAATGCTGCCCGTAAGAATCGAGGGACTACCCGACTGGGTGGTGCGTGCCAGCGCTGCGCCCAAGGCGGTACAGTATATCCTAGAGACTGCCGAGCCGTGAGCCGTGCTGGCTACCGTGTCATGACCGAAAAGCAGCTCACATCCTCCGCAATACCCCCTCGTATCTTAGGATTGACAGGAGGAATAGGTGCGGGAAAAAGCTTCGTTGGCCGGATGCTTGTCGAGGCAGGGCTACCACTCATGGATAGTGATGCGGTGGCTCGAGGGGCTTACACCGAGAGTTCACTGGTGCGTCAGCAAGTGATCGCGCTGCTGGGTGCAGAGGTTTATGACGCAGAGGGAAAGCCTCGCTATGATGAGATCGCTCGTAAAGTTTTCGCTCCGTCTGATGAAGGGAAGTCGCTATTGCACCGCTTGGAGCAGATTATTCACCCCTATGTATCTGACAGACTAGAAACTTGGGCTAAGGCTCAGCATGCCCCCGAGGGGTGGGTCGTCCTAGAGAGTGCTATCTTGTGGCAGTCAGGCTTCTATCGTCTCTGCGACGCCGTGGCCGTCGTGACGGCTCCTGAGTCGGTACGGGTGTCTCGTGTCCAGGAGCGTGACAAAGCCTCCCGTGAGCAAGTGCAGGCACGGATTGATCGTCAAGCATCGTACGCTTTCACAGCTCTGCAGCAGGCGCACCCCGAGCTACCTATCTACCAGATCAACAATGATGGGGTGCAGGAGCTGGAGGGGCAAGTGGCGCAGCTGCTCTCTTCTCTAGCCGCTCTGTAGATAGACTAGCGTGTATGGATAGCTCGGTCGGGTTATGGACGTTGACTCCCTTTGGGGTAGATCGTGGAGCTGAGGATATCATTTTACTACTGCTCCTCGTGCTACTCTTACTCCCAGCACTTATGCAGATGTGGGTTGGCTCTCTCCTGTCTCGCTCGGTCGATGCACTACTATATAATAGAGGACACATCTTCTTTCGCAACTTAGTGCATCGGGTATCTGTCGGTACTTATGCGCTCCTCGGAGGGTTGCAGCGACACTTGCTGGTCGGTGTGACTAGTTATCTGCTCCTACGTTACTATGCCGACCTTCCTTCAGGCGAGCTCTGGACGACCCTCTCACAGGTAGGGCTCCTAGCTCTCGGTAGTCTTGTCTTGAGCGGACTTTATCTAGGGGTCAACCGTCTGCTGGCGGGGATCTATCTTGACTCCGAATTTTATCTACACTGGGTGCGTCACTATAGCATCTTGGAGTGGCTGTGGCCGTTGCCTCTCTACTTGAGCTCCTTGCTGCTGCTGGCAGGCGTCTGGCAGGGCGTCGCACTCTGGCTGACGATCGCTGTAATTCTCTTGTGGCGTCTAGCGATCATCCTACCTACGGCCCGATGGCTAGGGGAGGCTGGGGTGACTCCTTTGCTTATTTCTTTGTACCTTTGCAGCCAGGAAATGGCTCCTCTTGCCTATCTCATAGGCTTTGGAATGCTGATCCTATGAAAGAATCTATCGTATACCATTAGCACCCTGCCTGTGCGTATGTCACGGATAAAAAAAATACTTATTTCTCAGCCCGCTCCACTGATGGCCAACCCCTACACCGAAGTCGCTGAAAAGTATCAAGTGGAGCTTGATTACAAGCAGTTCATTCGTGTCGAGACGGTTGCAACGAAAGAGTTTCGCCAGCAGCGCATCAATCCTTTAGATTACACAGCCATCATCTTTACCTCTCGTACCGCCATCCTGCACTTCTTCACGCTGATGAAAGAGATGCGCATCACGATGCCAGATACGATGAAGTATTACTGCAGCTCAGAGATGTCCGCGCCATACCTACAGAAGTTTGTCAACTACCGCAAGCGCAAGGTCTTCTTTTCACCGACAGGACGTACTGAAGATCTTGTCAAGGTGATTGTAAAACATAAGGGTGAGAAGTATCTCCTCCCCGTCGCAGAGGAGCACAGTGCTAAGCTCTCCGACCTGCTGACAGAGGCGGGGATAGACTATACCAAGTCGATCATGTATCGCACCATACCTCGTGAGTTAGAGCTTGAGAAGCCACTACCTTACGATATGATCATCTTCTTCAGTCCCGTAGGGATCACCTCGCTCTTTGAGAATGTCCCTGACTTCAAGCAGGAGGATATGATCATCGCTACCGTAGGTCCTAAGACCGCACAGAAAGCTGAGGAGCTAGGGCTCAGAGTAGATATCAAGTCTACGGGCAGTCGTCAAGATCCGCCGATGCCTGAGTTGCTCCACAACTTCCTTGCCGAGCAGGAGGGATGACTACGGAGGAAGACTCTCTTCACTCCCACCAGAATCAACGTCTACTCAAGGGTGAGCGACTCTATCTGCGTGAGGAGATAGAGCGCCTTCATGACCGTGGGCGTTCGTTCGTCTCTTACCCCATCCGCATTGTTTGGCTCACTGAGCCTATTGCCACGCAGACCCCAGGAGATCAGGCGCAGGTGGCGGTTATGACTTCGGTCGCTAAGCGTCGCTTCAAGCACGCAGTAGATCGCAACCGCATCAAGCGCATGACCCGCGCTGCCTATCGCCTCCACAAGGATCCGCTTTGGCAGGCAGCTACCCAGCACCACTGTACGGTGCGACTAGCGCTACAGTCTGTCGCTAAGACGATGCCGACCTATCCAGAGATAGAGCAAGCGGTAGAGCGTGCTGTGGCACGCATCGTCAAGGAGATAGAAAAGGGGAACCAGACCCCTCCCGACGCTGCATCCTCAACCGATCGTCAGGAGCAGACCACAAAAGCCTCTGCTGAGCAAGCTAAGCAAGACGACTCGCAGCAGCTCTCATTAGCGGTACGCTTGCTGAGCTACCCTGTCAAGTTTTATCGTCACTTCATCTCGCCACTACTGCCACCCAGCTGTCGCTTTACGCCGACCTGCTCGCAGTACGCATTAGAGGCTCTGCGGGTGCATGGAGCTCTGAAGGGAAGCTGGCTAACTATATGGAGACTCTTACGATGTAACCCCTTCAACCGACATGTAGGTTACGACCCCGTGCCACCACGACAATGAGCCAGGAGATCAGAGCAGCAGAGCAAGGCACAGGTAAGCGATGCGCCAGCCGTCCAAAACTCCTAGACTGCCACACACATAGCCAGGAGCTGTGCTGCCAAGCGATTCGCTCGCTTACTTATGCAGAGTGGGGCGATGACGCAACGATCGAGGAGGGCCAGCTCTACTCGATAGGCTATCACCCGTGGTCACTGCCTCCAGAGAAGAGCTTGACACCACTCATTGATCAGATGCAGCGCCGCCTAGCATCGGCACCTCAGATCGTCGCTATCGGTGAGTGTGGCATCGACAAGGTGCGTAGCAACGCAACGCTCTCACAGCAATTAGTCTGGCTAGAGGCGCAGATGCGCTTAGCCTGTCAGCTACAGCGCCCTATCCTCCTACACACTGTACGTGCATGGGCTGAGATGATTGAAGTGCGTAGTCAGATGGCGCAAGAGTTTGCGCAGCTCCCTCCGATGGTGCTGCATGGCTTTCGAGCTAGAGGAGAGGTGGCGCAGATGATGCTGAGCAAGGGCTTTGCGCTCTCCTTCGGCCGTCGCTACGATGCTGAGGCTTTGCACTTAGCCTATGAAGCGAAGGCACTCCTCGTCGAGACCGATGAGATCCCCAACGGACTTACGCATCGAAAGGCTATAGAGGCAACCTACGCTCACATCGCAGAGGAGCTAGCCTCCACGCCAGAGGCCTTGGCAAGCCAAGTCGCGCAGACACCTTTCTGGCAGCAGATCGAATGCTAAGCCCTTTGCGCTAAAAGCGTTATCTTAGTCCACAGATTAGCCCTAACAGACGGAATGGAATGACAGATATGAACCCGCTTGCATGCTCTCCAGAGTATCAGAGGCTTCGGGAGCAGTACGAGACGCTCGTCGCGGACTACACGGCACTCGTCTCTCAGTATCAGGAGATGACGGATCACGAGGCGCCTCACCTGTCTGCGCTCTACATGCACTACTTTGGCAAGCTACTATACAATCAGTTGCGTCTAGGGCTTTCCTTAGCCACGCTCCGCTTGAGGCGCTCGCTCCTGCAGGCTTACATCAATCGAGACGAAGCGCCCGACCTCGTCAAGATCGACAAGCAGATGGCGCAGCAACGGCTAGAGTTTCATCAGCTCCTCGAGCGAAAGCTGGCTCAGCTCAAAGCCGCCAAGGAGTATTGGGACAGACCGCGCCTGTCTCCCGAGGAGACCAAAGAGCTCAAGGAGATCTACAAGACCCTCGTCAAGCGACTCCACCCAGACCTCAACCCGCACTACACGGAGGATGACAAGCGGCTCTTTCTGATCACTGTGAAGGCTTATCAGATCGGAGATCTACCGCAGCTACGAACCGTGCTGGATCTGCTCAACAAGGAGAAGCACAAAGAGGAACTCCCCTCAGATCCTGAGGCTCTCTCGGCAGAAATCGAAAAACTACGAGAGAAGAAGAGTAACCTTGAGATTAGGATGGCCAAGCGGTCGGAGAGCTTTCCTTTTGATCAGAAAGAGTTACTGTCAAGCCCCGTAAAGATACTAGAGAAGCAAGCTGAGCTACAAGCAATCATCCAGGAGCTAGAGGCGAGCCAGAAGGAGATGCAGAAGATCATCACACTGATGGAGGAGTACAAGTCACATAACCTATGAGTAACGAGATCATACCAGTCAGCCCTGAGCTACTAGCGCTCATTGGCACTGAAGGCATCAACGCACTAGGACTACCCAAGCGGGAGATCTTTCTTCTAGACATTGTAGTCGCTGGGACCACCTTCTGTCCTATCGTACAGGAGATTTACCCTACGCTACTACCTGACACGGTGCTACGTATGGTACGACAGCCGCAAAACGAACACGACGAAAACGCCATCGCCATCTATTACGAGGAGCACCGCATAGGCTATGTGCCACAAGAGCTCAACCTAGTCATATCACGTCTGATGGACGCTGGCAAAGAGTTCTACGCTCGGGTAGTCCAGGTGAAGAAGATCAACGAGTGGGTGCGCATATCGGCCAAGCTCTTTATGATCGAGTAGCAAAATGTAGGGGCCCACGATCGAGTAGCGAAATGCAGGGACGCTCGGTCGTGCGTCCGTTGTATCAAAGGCTACAGCGTCGCAGTTTTAACGGGGACGGACGCACGAGCCGTGCGTTCCTACAGGGTGACGTCTCGCTCTAACTTCTAATCTCTAACTTCTAATCTCTAATTTCTAACCTCTAACCTCTAACCTCTACTCTCCCTCCTCTATAAACTTGAGGTAGTTGCTGAGCGTACGCTCGGCTTGCCCCACGTCTTGCGGAGCGTAAAACTGCGCATCGCTAAGTTCGTCGGGCAGGTACTGCTGCCGTGTATAGTGCTTGGGGAAGTCGTGCGGGTAGCGGTAGTCGACTCCGTAGCCGAGGTCAGACATCAGCTTCGTAGGTGCATTGCGCAGATGGAGCGGAACTGGCAGATTGCCCGTCTCACGCACTTTGGCGAGGGCCGCGTCGATAGCGAGGTAGGCCGAATTGCTCTTCGGCGAACCAGCCAGGTAGACGACCGCCTCGGCAAGCGGTATGCGTCCCTCGGGCCATCCGATGAAGTCCACTGCATCGGCAGCAGCCTGCGCCACGACTAGCGCCTGCGGGTTGGCCAGGCCTATATCTTCGGCAGCTGAGATGACCACACGACGCGCTATGAAGCGAGGCTCTTCGCCACCCTCGATGAGGCGAGCCATCCAGTAGAGCGCTGCATCGGGGTCGCTACCACGTATGCTCTTGATGAATGCCGAGGCGATGTCGTAGTGCAGCTCACCGTCACGATCGAAGGCTGCGGGCTGTTGACGCGCTACGCTAGCGATCGCCTCGCCCGTCAATTGTACGGTCGTCTCGTCGGGGTGCTGCTCGAGAGCCATCGAGAGAGTCATCTCGAGGAGGTTGAGTAGCTTGCGGGCATCACCTCCTGCGAGGTGGATGAGCATCTCGCGGTCGGCACCCTCTAGGGTTACCTGATAGCGAGAGAAGAGCGGATCGCTGGCGAAGACACGGTCGATGAGTTGGGAGAGGTCGCTATGCTCCAGGGGCTTGAGGACGAAGACTTGACAGCGTGAGAGGAGCGGGCGAATTATTTGAAAGGAGGGGTTCTCCGTCGTAGCTCCGATCAGTGTCACCACCCCCTGCTCGACCGCTGCCAGTAGGGAGTCTTGCTGGGACTTGGAGAAGCGGTGTATCTCGTCAATGAATAGTATCGGTCGCCCCTGATGCTGTGAGAAGAGTCCAGACTGCGCCTCTTTGGCTTCTTGTAAAGTTTTGCGCACATCGGCTACGCCTGAGCCGACCGCCGAGAGGCTGTAGCAACGACACTGCATCAACTGCGAGAGAAGCCGTGCGAGGGTCGTCTTGCCGACGCCGGGTGGTCCCCATAGGATCATCGAGGGTATGTGCCCCCGCTCGAGCATCACACGCAGCGGGGCATTCGCACCGACGAGGTGTGACTGTCCGACATACTCTTCGAGCGTCTTAGGACGCATCCGCTCCGCTAGCGGTATCTGCTCTACTGACATACAGTGCAAATGTAAGAAAAAGAGGGACTCGCAATGCTCTTGCCGCGAAAGGTCAGTCTGCGAGCGACGCTAGGTAGCGAGCGATCCCTTGGCGGATGGATGTTAATCCGAAGCGTGACGGGTCAATCTCTGCGGGTGCGAGCCAGCTGAGCTGCGCCACATCGTCCATAGCTTGTACGGAGGGCATTTCACTCGGTAGCTGAACCCGATAGAAGAGGTCCAGCGTCGGCACAAGGAAGTCGCTGTAAAGGTAGCTGTTGGGCAGGGAAAAAGCGTAGTCAAATTGCTCCGTCGGAAGTTGCAGTCCGCTCTCCTCGTATAGCTCTCGCTGCGCTGCCTCTTCGCCTGTCTCGCCTTTATCTACGAACCCGCCTGGGAGATCTAGCGTCCCCTTGGCGGGTTCTTTGCCTCTAGTCGCTACGAGTAGTCGTCCACGCAGATCCCGCACGAGGAGCGCCACAGCAGCGCTCGGATTGTGGTAGTAGGTGAAGCCACAGCACGGACAGTGCTGCGCCTTGACACCATGCGCCTCTAGGCGATCAGTGCCACAACGTGGACAGTAGTCGAAGGTCTCGCGTTGAATCATACGATAGATTCCGTTCGCGTGCTAGCGAAGCAGCACCCAGCACGGCAGCTTGTCCCTTCGGTAGTGAGCTGAGAAGGATCTCGATAGAGCCTCTGTAGATGTGGAGCACTTCTTTATCAAAGGCTTTGCGCACTGGTTGTAGGAGCAGGTCACCGCACCGCGCTACGCCTCCGAAGAGGATGAATGCTTGTGGTGCTGAGAAGCAAGCAAACTGCGCCAAGGCACGACCCAGGACCTCTCCCGTCTCATCGAAGACCTGACGAGCTAATGAGTCGCCTGTCGCTAGCGCTACCTCTGCGACCACTTTGCTAGTTAGTTCCTCATCAGGTATGTCGCAGAGCTCGCTCCACATACCTTGCTCCAGACAGAGCTTCTTGAGTCTTACAGCACGTCGTGCCACAGCTGGAGCTGCGACAGAAGCCTCGAGACAGCCATAGCGTCCACAGCCACAGAGTTGATCTGGTTCACCCACAGCCATGTGGCCCAGCTCGCCCGCCTTACCTTGGTAGCCTCGTATCAGACGACCATCAGCATAGATGCCGCTACCTACGCCTGTGCCGAGCGTTATCTCGACGAAGTGATCTAATCCACGCGCTACACCGTAGCTATGCTCGCCAAGCGCACTCGCATTAGCATCATTGTCTAGGACTACAGGTAGCCCTGTACGTGCTTCCAGATCGGCAACGATTGGAGTCGTTTTAGTCCATGGGAGGTTGACCGCCTGTTCGACACAACCTGAGAAGTAATTAGCGTTGGGCGCTCCGACACCGATACCAATGACCTCGCCTTCGAGGTCGGGACTAGCGGAGATTTGCTTGATTAGATCGGCGAGTGCTGTTATATAGCTCTCATAGTCGGCGCCATAGCGAGTCGTGGAGAGCGTTTGCGAGGAGACGACCTGCCCCCTTTCGTTGACAACGCCTAGCTCCGTATTGGTGCCACCGATGTCAATACCTAAGTATAGAGACATTGCTTATCAAATATATCGGAATCGTGGGCAACGCTCAGTGACGGACCAGCTCCATGGGAGGAGTCGTCTCGCTTACTTAGCATTGCCCACTTTGTTACTACAGATATTGCTCTTAGGGCTTACTCATCGATCTTGAGCAGATCGCCTGTAGTCTCAGCGATGCGCTTGTAGTAGTCCTTGTCGTAGCCGGGGAAGTAAGGCATCTCACTCAAACCATAACCATTGGTCTTGAACTGCCCGTTCTCCTCCTTCTTCATGTTTCCGTCCATATACTTGACGAGCAGGTACTCGCCGAGCTTCTTCCAGCGGTAGGTCGCATAGTCAGCGGTTTCGCAGGAGAAGGTCGTGAGGACTTCACGCGCCTTCATCGGGTCTTGCTTATAAATAGCTAGCGCCTGCTGATCTATCTCCGAGACGATCTTGTCGAAGCTCTGCTCCAGCTGCTGCTGTACGGGACGAATGTCCTTCATCATAGGTGCATAGCGCGCATAAGCCATGTTAGCCACCCAGTTGTGGATCCAGAAAGCACTCGTCCAGGAGAAGTGCATCATATCACCATTGCCTACACGGTAGCACTCAGGTGTGCGGAGTGAAGAGCAGTAGACTGGCGTAAAGACAGCTGTATTCGCATCATCTACACCAAACCACAAGATGCTGAAAGCGTCAGGTAGGTTAGGTCTGAGCTGAGCCACCAGCACGAAGCCCGTCTGCTGCGTAGCGATCGCACGCTCATTGACATAGGTCTGACCATCTACCTCGAAGGTCATCGGGCGCCAGCGGTAAGGTACAGCGTAGGGGCCAGCACCTACGTCCTTGGTCATATCCATCGGTGTACCCTCGTAGTGGTCACGCATCATGTCTCGTAGGTCAGCGACAGAGAGCTTGCGGTTGGGGACTACGTAGAGCGGCATAGGCTTAGAGGCCTTCTCGTCACCCATAACGAAGCGCTCGTACTGCTTCATGTTGTCGCTAAACTTATTGAAGAAAGCCCATACACGAGCCTCGCAGCCACGTAGACCACTGGGTGTGTAGGGGTTGTAAGCCTTTTGGAAGCTAAAGTCCCGATCCGAACCCGTGAAGAAGCCTCTCTCACGAGCGAAGTCGATCACGTCGGGAGCGTAGATGCAGTTTTCAGGATCGTTGAACTTGATCTGCTGGATGCGAGCCTGGTTAGCATGTGCTGAGATAGCATTGTCAGGGATACGCATAGCGACCCATACAGCACCCTTGCCATACTTACCCTTGCTGACTAGCTCGAGGACCCACGCCTCGTTCTTGTCTGCTATGGAGAAGCTCTCGCCAGAGCTAGCGTAGCCATACTCCTTGACCAGTGTAGTCATCACCTCGATAGCCTCACGAGCTGTCTTGGCGCGCTGCAGGGTTACATAGATCAGGCTGCCATAGTCCATCAGACCATTAGGGTCTGTCAGCTCCTCACGACCACCCCAGGTAGACTCAGTGATAGCTAGAGCGTGCTCATTCATATTGCCGATGACAGCATAGGTGTGTGCTACCTCAGGTATCTGCCCGAGAGGCTTGCCCGAGTCCCACTCAGTGATTTGTCTCATAGCACCAGCAGCGTGGTCAGCAGCTGGCCAGTAGTATAGCTCACCGTAGAGCGTGTGTGAGTCAGCACTATAGGAGATCATCACCGATCCATCGGCGGAGGCATTCTTGCCGACGAGCAGCCCTGTGCAGGCGTAGCTCTGGCTCGTGCCTAGGAGTAGAAGTGTAGTGAGTAGGGCTAAGAGCCTAGTCAGTGCATTCTTTGTCATAGTTCTTGATTACTATATTATTAGGATTGATATATGCTGTATATAAAAGGAGAAACCATCAACCGTCCACACTGTCGGGACGATTGACGGTTCCAAAGATACGAAAAAAAGAAAGAAGGCACAGGGGAACAACCATATCGATAAAAACATTTGTGCCTTCTTTCTGGTGCCCGTAGCGCCCTCGTAAAAAGCTTAAATCCAAAGGCAGGCACAGCGCGTGTCACCACGCAATACATTTATTTCACTTCCGAGACCCGCACAGCCCGTGCGGGTTTTTCTGTTCCCTTAGAGACCCTATCAATGGTAAGGTTTAATCGACACCGAAAAAAGCACCGTAACAATCCTCCCCCCTAACCTCTAATCTCCGATCCACTCCGATCACCTCCGATCACCTCCGATCCACCCTCCGATCACCTCCGATCACCTCCGATCCACCCTCCGATCACCTCCGATCCGCTCCGATCACCTCCGATCACCTCCGATCCTCTCCGATCACCCTCCGATCACTCCGATCACTCCGATCACCCTCCGATCCGCTCCGATCCTTTCTGATCCACTCCGATCCACTCCGATCCACTCCGATCACCTCCGATCACTCCGATACTTTCTGATCCACTCCGATACCCTCCGATCCTTTCCGATCCACTCCGATCACTCCGGTCACCTCCGGTCACCTCCGATCCTTTCCGATCCGCTCCGATCCACTCCGATCGGCTCCGATCCGCTCCGATCCTTTCCGATCCACTCCGATACCCTCCGATCACCTCCGATCCGCTCCGATCACTCCGAAGAATTTCCCCAATAGCTCCCTGGATAAAAAAAAATATCCACGTGGGTAAGCAAAAATTCTTCGGAACTATCAAATGAAACTTCCGAAGAATCAAATGATAAGTCCGAAGAATTTTTTCATGCCTCGCTGGAGAATAAAAAATACCTCCGGAGGAAACGAACACACGATCGTGGATCCGTTGTCAAACCCGTGACTGGTAACGATTTGACACAACGGACGCACCGGTCGTGCGTCCGTCCCAGTTAAAACCACGTTACTCGTCTCGCTGTACTACAACGGACGCACAGACCGTGCGTCCCTACACATCGTTACTCGTCTCGCTGTACTACAACAGACGCACCGGTCGTGCGTCCCTACAGGGCGACGTCCCGGTGCGTCCGTTACTTACGTCTCGCGGTGACTAGTCGAGGAGCTTCTGAGCCTCCTCCTGTAGCTTAGCCTTGCTCTGTGCGCCGACCAGCTTGCTCACCATCTCACCGCCCTTGAAGAAAAGGATCGTTGGGATGTTGCGGATGCCGTACTGACTGCGCAGGTCGCTGTTCTCGTCAACGTTGACCTTGCCGATGATGATCTTGCCGTTGAACTCCTCAGCGAGCTCTTCAATCATCGGGCCAATCATCTGACAGGGACCACACCAGGTAGCCCAGAAGTCTAGGATCATCGGTTTGCCCTCAGCCATGAGACCGGCTATATTCGCATCTGTTATTTCCATTGCCATAGTTCTTGTGTATTTAGAGTTAGTATGAAATGTCTTCTATATATATAAGGTAGGGTCTATCACTTAGCCGTCTGCACACTACACTGGATCTGGTACTTCTTGACGATCTCCAGGAGCCACTTACCCGGCTCTATGCTAGGCGCATACATGGTGGTCGTGTAGGGCACCATCGAGGAGCAGAAGGTTATCTCCAGCTCCGTCTGACCCGGGTGATCCTTGATCGCATTGCCCAGCTCGATAGCTCCCTCGAGGGTGTTGGGACGATCCAGTATCTCCTCCTCGCCATCGGCACCCTCTTCGTATGAACCCGTTGGGGTAGCGTCCTCGCCTTGACTCAGATCGATCGTCAGCTGAATGCTCCTGAACGCATCCTCCGTGATGTCCGAGAGGAGCTGCATGCTTTGCACAGAGCGATAGAGACGATTCGGATCGTATCGGCTTGGCGTGACACTCATCTTCGCTAAGATAGCTAGCCCTTCCTGCGCAAAGTTACCGAAATTCACGTAATCCTGCCCAAAGAGCGGTATCTCGCCAGAGCCCGAGGTATCTTCGATCTGAATAATCGCATAAGGTTCGTTTTTCTTGCTAATGCCTTGACGCACCTTCGTGACCAGACCAGCGCAGGTGAGCTGCGTGAGCCCTAGCTCGGCAAACTTGTCTAGCTCGGAGGCGGGACAATTGCAGAGGTACTCGAGGGCGAAGGCGTAGGGATCTAGCGGGTGGGCACTCAGGTACATCCCTATATAGGTCTGCTCCTTGGTCAGACGCTCTAGATGGCTCCATGGCTCCACATCCTTGGGCGGCAGCGGCTTGGGAAGCTTGACACTGGGATCACTATCTCCAAAGAGGGATGCCTGCACCTGCGTGCGTTCGCTCTCGAGGATCTTCCCGTACTGCATGAGTGCCGTGAGGAAGGTCTCGTCCTTGCCATAGGAGAGGCTGCTCGCTCCACTCTTAGCAATGGGGGCAAAGTAAACCTCTCGATCGATGCCAAAGCTGTCGAAGGCGCCAGATAGTATGAGTGCCTCGAGCGCGCGTCGTGAGCAGCTGCTCAGGTCGGTGCGCTGGAAGAAGTCGTACACATCTTGATAGGCGCCATGCTCCTCGCGCTCCTGTATGATAGACTCAGCGACTGATAGCCCCACGTGTGAGATACCGCCGAGACCAAAGCGTATGACGCCCTCTTTGTTTGCCGAGAAGGCGGTGAAGCTCTCGTTGACATCGGGGCCCTTGACCTCCAGTCCCATGTGCTGCACCTCCTCAAGGTACTTAGTGAGCTTGTCAGACTTGTTCTGATTGCAGGTCAGCAGTGCCGCCATAAACTGTGCGGGATAGTGCGCCTTGAGGTAAGCGGTCTGGTAGGCGACCCAAGCGTAGCAGACGGAGTGGCTCTTGTTGAAGGCGTAGCTGGCAAACTTCTGCCATCCGTCGTAGATGCGCTCGAGGGTGTCACGTGGATGCCCCTTGGCGACACCGTTTTCGACAAACTTGATGCGGTACTTCGCCATCTCCTTCTCCTTCTTCTTACCCATCGCCTTACGCAGGCTATCGCTGTCGCCTCGTGTGAAGTCGCCTAGCACACGAGAGAGGATCATCACCTGCTCCTGATAGACGGTGATGCCGTAGGTATCCTTGAGGTAAGGCTCCATCTCGGGCAGGTCGTAGGTGATCTCCTGACGACCATGCTTGCGCTCGATAAAGGTGGGGATATTGTCCATAGGCCCTGGGCGGTAGAGCGCATTCATAGCCACTAGATCCTTAAACTCGGTCGGCTCAAGCTGCTGCAGGTACTTGCGCATGCCGGTGCTCTCGAACTGGAAGGTGCCGACGGTGTCGCCGCGTGAGTAGAGCTCGAAGGTCTTGGGGTCGTCGACAGGGATCGTGTCTATGTCTAGGTCTATGCCGTAGCACATCTTGATGTTTTGCAAGGCATCGTTGATGATGCTGAGAGTCTGCAGACCGAGGAAGTCCATCTTGATCAGTCCCGTCGGCTCGATCACCTTGCCCTCATACTGCGCCACCAGCTTGCGCTCGTTGGTGTCTGGGTCGATGGCGGTCGAGAGCGGTACCACATCGCTGACAGGAGGCCCGCTGATGATAACGCCGCAGGCATGTACACCCGTAGTGCTGGCTGTACCCTCCAGTTGGCGGGCATAGCGGATCGTATTGGCGAGCTGCTCGTTCTGGCTGACTGACGCCTCGCGAAACTCTTGATTGTTCTGCACCATCCACTCTATGTTGAGGTGCTTGACCCCCTCGGGGGCTCTATCGGGGATCAGCTTGCAGAGCCTGTTAGCTTGATCTAGAGGCAGCTCCTCGACGCGTGCCACTCCTTTGATCGCGCCCTTGGTAGCCATCGTCGTGAGCGTGATGATGTTGGAGACATGATCGCGGCCATACTTATTAGTCACCCACTCGAGGACACGCCAGCGATTCTTATCATCGAAGTCAATGTCGATATCGGGCATGGAGATACGGTCGGGGTTCAGAAAACGCTCGAAGAGCAAGCCATACTTAATCGGCTCAATCTGCGTGATCGACAGACAGTAAGCGACCGCAGAGCCTGCTGCCGAACCACGCCCTGGTCCTACGCGCACTCCTAACTTTCGGGCAGCTGCGATGAAGTCTTGCACAACGAGGAAGTAACCCGGGAAGCCCATGTTCTGTATCACGCCTAGCTCCATATCGATACGCTCCTGTACCTCCGGGGAAACAGGGTCTCCGTAGCGCTTCTTGGCTCCCTCGTAGGTGAGGTGGCGCAGATAGTCATCTTCACTGGTAAAGCCCTCGGGTAGCTCGAAGTGAGGCATCAGCGGGGCGTGGTCGATGCTGTAGTACTCCACCTTGTTGCACACCTCTAGCGTGTTTTCCAGCACGTCGGGGTAATCGGCAAAGAGTGCTGTCATCTCTTCGGGCGACTTGAGCCACTCCTGCTTGGTGTAGCGCATACGGTTGGGATCCGAGATCGGCGAATTGGTCGTCATGCAGATCAGGTGATCGTGCGCCTCGGCATCTTCCTCGTTCAGGAAGTGGGTGTCATTCGTCGCAATGACCTTGATGCCCAGCTCCTGCCCCATCTTGATCACCTCTTGAGCCACCTGCAGCTGCTTGCGGTAGGTCTCTTGACCACTCGCCGAATCGCTATTCGGGTGAAGCATGATCTCTAGATAGTAGTCTTCGCCAAAGGTCTCCTTGTACCACAGAGCCGTCTTACGTGCTTCGTCTAGACGACCATGCAGGATATGCTGCGCTATCTCGCCACCGAGGCAAGCACTAGAGGCAATGACCCCCTCATGATGCTCCGCTAGCAGCTTCTTGTCGATACGTGGCTTGTAGTACTCGCCATGCTCCCACGCTATCGAGACCATCTTGATGAGGTTACGGTAGCCCTGGAGGTTTTTGGCGAGGAGGATTAGGTGGTAGCCGCTGCGGTCTATGCTACGGGTGGGGTTGTCGGGATCTTTGGCATCTTTGTCCTTCAGCTCGAGTGATCGGCGTGCTACGTACACTTCGCAGCCTACGATCGCCTTGAAGAGACTCTGCTCGATCGTCTTGATCTCCCCTTCGATGCGCGCCACCTCCTCAGCGTTGGACGCATCAGCTTCTAGCTCTTTGATCTGCTTGCGGAGCGACTTGATCTGGGCGAGCTTGTCGCCGTTGATCTTATCGTTCGCATAGTTGGTAAAGTTCTTGATGCCATACATAGCACCATGATCGGTGAGTGCAATGCCCGGCATACCGCAAGCGACCGCCTTGTCGAGAAGCTTCTCGACGGGCGCCATACCATCTAGTATAGAGTAGTGCGAGTGAACGTGCAGCGGCACGTACATACGTGTCCCTGCCGAGGAACTATGGGGAGTGTCGGGAGTTTGATTCATGAGACTGAGCATGAGATGTAAAGAGGCAAAAAGCACGCAGCATATCGCTGCTCCGGACCCAACGGCACAGCCGTGGATCCTCCCTACAAAGATACACTATTCGGCGCAAACGATCCCCCCAACGATAGCTCCAATAGCGTAGACGTCACCCTGTAGGGACGCTCGGTCTGAGCGTCCGTTGTCGAACCAGCTTGACGCTGTAACCTTTAACGGGGACGGACGCCCTCCGACTCGACACTACCGTGCGTCCCTACAGGGTGACGTGGGGGTGACTGACGCAGAAACGGATGAAAGCAGGGACGACTACTGTAGGGACGCTCGGTCTGAGCGTCCGTTGTCGAACCAGCTTGACGCAGTAACCTTTAACGGGGACGGACGCAGTAACCTTTGATACAACGGACGCACAGACCGTGCGTCCCTACAGGGCGACGTAACCCTCCGATACCCTCCGATCAGCACCGATCACTCCGATCCAAAAAAAAAGCCCCTTGCGTCATGCAAGAGGCTTCTCTACTTAAAACTATGATCCGCTGTGACCTCGGAGGGGCTCGAACCCTCGACCCACTGATTAAGAGTCAGTTGCTCTACCAACTGAGCTACGAAGTCAAGCTTCATTCTGGAGCCCATCTGGGTCTTCCTTCCTGAACCGTGATGCAAAGGTACAACTTTTTCTGAACAATGCAAGCGTTTCGAGCAACTTTTTTCGTCACATACGTTCTGCCCCACCGATCAGACGCCTCAACGGTCTGACACATCCGCCGTATCGCACATAGACAGAGACCATTGCACAGCATCCTTCGCGCCTTGCCATCTATGTTACAAGCGCGTCCGTCCATCTAGCCGTCGATACCTTACAGGGCGTGTGCCATCCGCTAAGGTCACGAGAGGGATGCTCGGGGATATTGACAGCAGGCACCCCTACCCCGCTGTCGTACCTTTGCATCGTCTCCTCAGAGATACTGCCACTCGCTCCACGATAGAGACTGAGTAACTAGAGAAAAATGGGTTCTACGACGCCTATCGACAGGATCACCTCTGAGAGCTTTCGCCGGCACGCTCCATGACACCTATTATATATAGGAGATCCTCAACGTAGCAGTCGCAGATCCCGAGGGAGACAAACTAAATTTCATCAACTCAAAAAAATCAATTTACTATGGCAATCAAGTATGCTATCCAACAAATCAGTCGAAAAGGTGTAACCCCTGGTTCCTCTGAAACTAAGTACTACGCACAGGCTCGCTACGACGGCGTCACCTCACAGGCAGACATCGCTCAGATGGTCGCACAGATCTCCGCTATATCTGTCGGAGACGTGCTCAGCGTCATGAACACGGTCTCCATGCTGCTCTCCATAGAGCTAGCCAATGGACGTATCGTAGAGCTAGGCGATCTGGGACGATTTAGAGCCACACTGCGCAGCAAGTCGTGCGACAAGCTCGAGGAGTTCAAGCGTGAGATGATACACGGCAATAGGGTGATATTTGTCCCAGGACCACAGATCCGTCACAAGATGACATACGCTAAATACCTCAAAGCTGATCTATCCAACCCATCAGCAGATCCCACCCAACCGGGCAACGAAACGGGCGAAGGTTCAGGCTCGCAGACGCCCCCAACAGGCAACGAAACGGGCGGCGGCTCTAACACAGGCAATGATCAGATAGGAGTGTAATTAGAACTTAGAGGTTAGAGATTAGAGATTAGAGGGGACGAGTACTGTAGGGACGCTCGGTCTGAGCGTCCGTTGTTGAACCAGCTTGACGCAGTAACCTTTAACGGGGACGGACGCACAGACCGTGCGTCCCTACAGGGCGACGTCCCCCTCCGATCCATCCGATACCCTCCGATCAGCTCCGATCCACTCCGATTCCTAACAACAATTATGAAACCAGACGACATTAAGTATATCGTAATCCACTGCAGCGCCACGCGCAGCAACATGACTTACAGCGCATGGCAGCTAGACCAAGACCACCGCGCCAGAGGCTTTGCCATGGCTGGCTACCACTTCTACATCACACGCGCAGGCGTTATCGAGTCCATGAGACCACCCTCCATGCCAGGGGCACACGCTATAGGCTACAACCGATGCAGCCTAGGCGTATGCTACGAAGGTGGACTGAGACCCGACGGCACGCCCTGGGACACGCGTACCCCCGAGCAGCGCGCAGCCATGCGCAAGCTACTGAAGGCACTCATAGCGATCCATCCCAACGCACGGATCGTAGGACACAGGGACCTGAGCCCCGACCTTAACCACAACGGCGTCATAGAGCCGCACGAGTGGATGAAGGCATGTCCTTGCTTTGACGCTTTCAAAGAGTACCTATCACTATGGCACAAACGATAAGACCCCAAGGGAAAAAGCAGCTATACCTAGCTGTCTCCCTCTCCATCGCTGGCATAGGGCTCCTAGTGGCGGGATTCACCGTCCCCCCACTGGGGGTCATCGACAGCTCCGTGCTGGTCGCTTATGGTGAGGTGATGACCTTCGCGGGAGCACTCCTCGGGCTTGACTATAAGTATAGGTACCATGCGGAGTCGTAACGCACAACGCACCGCACTCCTCCTCACCGCCTGCATCCTTCTGAGCTGTGGCTCACAGCGACAACGCTCCCTAGGGCAGTCACATGAGCAGTCGCAGCATCGTAGCGAGCGGGCGGTGAGCCGTGAGACGCAGCACCTCCGTGACACCACCCTGGAGGAGTGGGAGCTACTCCTCCTAGACACGATCACGTCACTAGAGAGGCAGCCGCTAGCGTCACAAGCTAGCGACTCGACAGCGATCGTCAGTCAGCAGCAGCCACCCCGCGTGCGCTACTTGCGTGCTCGGCGCTTAGCCGTCAAGGAGCAAGATAGCGTGGCGCAGCAACGGAATGTGCTCGAGAGCGACACGCAGCAGCTGAACCGTCAGCAGGAGACGAAGCTGACCGAGCGCCAGCCCACACGTCACCGCTCCTACTGGCTTGTAGGACTCCTTGTCGGCTTAGCTGCCGGCATCGTTGTCTCAGTCTTGCTAAGTAAGATACGTCTCGCTAAGCTCCTACGGAGCCTCGCGAGACGTAAGTTCGTGAAGTTATGAATGAAAAGATAGGTGACAAGAAGCTGTCACTCTTTCAAACAAGCAAGAGGAATGACTTTAACGCCGTCAGGTCTAGTATAAGCCATCTGTCCACCTGTCAAGATAATCAAGAGATCTGGCTCCCTCAGGGGGACTTGTACCTCTTGTTTGTTGTTTTCCTTGATGAGCCTATCTAATTCAAGCAGATGCTCGGCTCCCTCGTCTATCTCTCGACTTCCAAGCTTACACTCTATCAAGGCATATCTGCCATCTTGAAGATGAAGTACAATATCCGCCTCTAGCCCATAACGATCTCGATAGTATGAGACATGACTATTTAGATCCATCGTATATGCCCGCAAGTCACGGATACACATTTGCTCGAAGATGAAGCCAAATGTTTTTAGCTGGACAGACATCGCCTCTGGGGAAACGCCCAGTGATGCCACCGCAATAGATGGGTCACAAAAACTTCTTTTGGGAGTACTTCTGATAGCTGTTTTACTTCGTATCGCTGGACTCCACGCATCAATATTCTGAATAATAAAAAGACGCTCGAAAGCCCTTTCGTAATCAGTAAACGTATCCTTTGACAAGGCATATTCTCCTGCCCCTGAGACATCTGACAATAAGGTCTTCTTTTGCGCTATAGTAGAAATATTTCGCGCATAGGATTTCAACAAGGACTCAGCGATCTTGCTATCCCGCTGTTTCCCATCAATACGAGAAATATCTTCGTCACATAAAGATCGTACATAGTTTTTAGCAATCATCAGTTGCGCTTTCTCCGATCGAGCAAATAAAGATGCTGGCCACCCGCCACGAGATGCAGCGAATATCAGGCCTTCTATGGAGAGTATCGACCTCTTGCCATCGATATCATAGTCTGCGTCTTCAAAGAGCCTTTGCAAAGAAACTTCCCCTGTAGACTCTCTAGATTCCCATAAACTCATAGGTAGCATTCGCAACTTGGCTATTCTTCCAGTACCTGAGTGTAGTATTTCAGACTTATCTACAGTGTTAGAGCCGGTCAAGATAAACTGACCTGGGAGTCCCCTCTCATCAACTTGAGTACGTATAGCATCCCATAGGATAGGTACATCTTGCCACTCATCTATCAAGAGTGGAGACTCACCTCTAAGCAAGAGTGAGGGTTTAGATTGAGCTGTAGCGAGGTATTCAGCTCTCATATCTGTATCCTGCATCTTTATAATGCTTTTGGCGACTTGAGAAGCTGTCGTTGTTTTACCACACCACTTAGGCCCTTCGATCAGAACTGCTCCAAAAGCTTCAAGGAGCTCCCGAAGCACACGATCAGAGGTTCTTTTATAATACGATACCATATTCAAACGATCTACTGTCGCAAAGGTACTAAACAAGAAGCAAACAAACAACAAGATCGTCTTATTTGTGGCACTTTGATCGTCTTATTTGTGACACTTTGATCGTCTTATTTGTGGCGCTTCGATCGTCTTATTTGTGGCACTTTGATCGTCTTATTTGTGGTCGCTTGAAGTCAATCGTCAGCAAATATATAGTGCTGCGGTAAACCTAAGTAGCGCACGATCAGGTGCACCATGGCGGGCGTGTAGATACGACAGCCACGCTTGTAACCTATCTGCGTGAGCTTGTCGAGGAGTTCGCCATCACCGCGTATCAGACGTGTCAGATGACGCGTAGCGCTAGCGGGTAAAACATCGGGGAAGTAACGGATGGCGAGCTCCTGCACGCCATAGGCGCGTACCAAAAAGAGGTACGACTCATCTTGTGTCGGTTGTGACATAGTCTGTATAGTAGATCAAGTATAAAAGTTTTGTCGACAGAAGCGCGCTCATTTTTTTGACGCCTCGATCGTCACCACAAAGGTAACAAAATTAGAGAGGATCGATGACGGATACTGAGGACACGCCGAGACGACTCCCTGTAGGGACGCTCGGTCTGAGCGTCCGTCTCCGTTAAAAACACGACGCTGTAACGACTTGACACAACGGACGCACAGAGACGACTGCTGTAGGGACGCTCGGTCTGAGCGTCCGTCCCCGTTAAAAACACTACAATATCACGTTTTGACACAACGGACGCACCGGGACGACTTCTTGTAGGGACGCTCGGTCTGAGCGTCCGTCCCCGTTAAAAACACGACAATATCACGTCTTGCTGTACTACAACGGACGCACCGGGACGACTACTGTAGGGACGCTCGGAAGTATCGAGTCGGAGAGCGTCCGTCCACGTTAAAAACACAACAATATCACGTCTTGCTGTACTACAACGGACGCACAGACCGTGCGTCCCTACAAATTGACGTATCACTGTACTACAACGGACGCACAGACCGTGCGTCCCTACAGGGCGACGTGGGGGGTACGGAAACAGGGCGACGTGGGGGTGCAACGCCGTGGGAAACGACACGTCATTATGGCTCCTTGCTGTAATACTCATCGCTATCCCAGCGTGCCACATTGTTCTCGATGTAATTCGCTATATTGTTTCCTTCTCTCATGTTCCTAATGATACGGTCATAGTACCTTGACTGCCAGTCAAACACTATCTTACGCTTCCGTGCAAACATGGTGACCTCGCGCTTAATACCTCCTATAACAATTGCTAAAGTTTCTCGATCCGTCTTCTGGATAGCACATTCCGTCTCTTGATTGATCAACACGATAGCATGGACATGGTTCGGCATGACGACGAATAGCGGAACGGTAGCATAGGGGTAATGTTCGGAGACCATTTCCCATTGTTGCTGGCAAAACTCCCCTATGGGACTGAGGTGCATGATACCATCTTGGACTTTGCCGAAGTAATGTCGCTTATCCTTAGTGCAGATAGTTATGAAGTAAACGCCTGCTTTGTAATCGTGAAAGAAGGCGCGGGGAGATTTTCGATCATTGTAACAAGGGGGACACATATAGGACGCATACTTGAGATACGACGCAAAAGTAGTAATAACTGAGATACTACACCACATCGAGTGACGACTTGACGTGTAACGATGATACGTGTATCCCGCTGTAGGGACGCACAGAGACGACCCACTGTAGGGACGCTCGGTCTGAGCGTCCGTTGTCGACAAAGCGTTACAGCATCCGTGATTTAACGGGGACGGACGCCCTCCCACTAGACACTCTCGTGCGTCCCTACAAGGCGACGTAACGGACTCCCTCCGACTCGACACTACCGTGCGTCCCGACAGGGCGACGTAACGGATCCCCTCTGACTCGACACTATCTTGCGTCCCGACAACTGCTACACATCACGTTTTGATGCAACAGACGCACCGGGACGACCCGCTGTAGGGACGCTCGGTCTGAGCGTCCGTTGTCGAACCAGCTTGACACAGTAACCTTTAACGGGGACGGACGCACAGACCGTGCGTCCCTACAGGGCGACGTGGGGGGTACGCTCCGATCAGCTCCGATAGCTGGGACAACTGCTGTAGGGACGCTCGGTCTGAGCGTCCGTTGTCGAACCAACTTGACGCTGTAACCTTTAACGGGGACGGACGCACAGACCGTGCGTCCCTACAAGGCGACGTAACGGATACCCTCCGACTCGAAACTATCGTGCGTCCCGACAACTGCTACACATCACGTTTTGATGCAACGGACGCACCGGGACGACCCGCTGTAGGGACGCTCCGATCAGCTCCGATAGCTGGGACGACTGCTGTAGGGACGCTCGGTCTGAGCGTTCGTTGTCGACAAAGCGTTACAGCATCCGTGATTTAACGGGAACGGACGCACAGACCGTGCGTCCCTACAGGGCGACGTGGGGGGGTACGGAAACAGGGCGACGTGGGGGTACGACGAGCGAGGGGGCGCTACCTGCAAACATGCAGGTGGCGCCCCCTCGGGGTGGTTTGTCGGCACGGCGGTCCGCGTTAGCAGGCGGCGCCCCCTCGGGGTGGTTTGTCGGTCACGGCGTACCCGCGATTAGCGGGCGGTGCCGTGACGGGTGTACAGGTTAGCGGTGGTAGCGACGAGCTGCTCTCGTAGCGCTACGGGCGTTTTGCATTATAGCATCCTGCGTGTAGTCACGATAGTCAGACTCGGCTTCGTTTTCGATACAGCGGATCGGTAGCTGCGTTGAGGCGTAGGTCTTATAGTCACCGCCTGCTAGGACGCCTCCATTCGTCGTGTGCGTCCACTTTTGATTAGAGAGGTCATAGTAGTTGAGTACTAGCGCATCTGTGTTTGAGTAGCGTGTAGCACAATGGAGGACAGGACCGTTTGCTTGAGCCTTGGTGTTGAGGTTATTCCATATACCCTTGAGGTAAGCTCCGTTTCTTGCAAAGAAGAGGTTCGGGTGCTCACACATTTCTTTAGACTCTCGACCTGCAGCAGGCACCTTCCAACCATAAGGAGAGGGATCGAAGGGGGTCTTCTCAGTCCTGCCGTTGAAGAGATTGAAGTTCGACTCGTTATTGAGTACGGTCTTACCATCTCCACCCATCCACATAGCGTCCATCTGGAATGAACCCCACTCGGTCGTACCTAGCTCGAGGATATACTCTGATACCAACTCACGGAAGATCATCTGTGTAGGCTTGTCGATGATGTCTCGCATAGAGCACATCGTCTTGGAAATCGTCATACCATAGAGCGTTGGAGACATACGAGTCTGCTCCTCTGCGGGGACGAGCTTCTTGTCGTACCATACCTTCGTGCAGTGTGAGGGACCCTCGGACTCGTTCTTGCCTGCATACTCATAAGCGTGGTGCGGTACTTGTGTGCCGTGCTTGTAGAAGAGTCCACACATATCGTTGTTGAACTTGTCATAGACGGCACCCCTCGAACGCTCCGAAGCCATACGATAGGCTCCGAGGTTACGGTTCATATAGGGAGCACCTGCGGTACGATTGTCGGCATCATCCCAAGGATAGCCGTGTCCTCCGTTGGCAATCTTCTTGACCACCCAAATGGTCCAGTTCCAAAGGATCTTTGGCTTTGAGGTATTATAGCCTTTTACGGCTGAGACAAGTGCCACACCTTCATATTCATCCTTCGGCTGTACGAGGATATAGTTACGTCCGCCGAGGTCTATCTGGACTGCCTTGACCTTCTGTAGACCAGAATTCGCACCATCAGAAGTCAACGAACTCCAAACGCACTGAGCTGTCCAGTCCTTGTCGTTAGGGTCTAAGCGGGGAAGTGTCCAACCTCCAGCTGCCATATAGTTGTTGTAAACAGCATTTGAGATACCTGGTTCGCCTCCAGATTTTCTACGCTTCTCCATAACCTTCTCCATCTCAGTAGACCAATTATTCCACCAGTCGGCAGCCTTGTTGAGCTGCGAGCAGGGGATGAGGACAGGGATCTGACCAGCCTCAACAACGTAGGTATTTGCCTCAGGCTGGAGGATACCAGCCACGAAGTGCAGACGGAACTGGTGCTTCTCGAAGTAGCCTGCCTCGCCAGGCTGAGCCTTGGGTGTGATGAGTAGCGTGACAACGGCTGAAACGATGTCGCCCTTAAGGTCGGGATCGGTGTCGCTGACGTAGTCATAGGTCCTGAAGTCAAGAGGCTCACCATCTACGAAGCGTGGCTGCTCCTTCTCCTGTATGAGCTTGCCATCGTGCCAACCACGTACTACTTGCTTAGGATCTGGTTCGCCTGAGATCTTCTCTATCTCAATCTTCGTGACAGTCAGATTGTAGGGAGCATTAGCACGTATGTAGATGCGCTGGTTGAAGTCTCCAAGCACATAGACTGGCTCGTTATCGGGATCGAGGAGGTTGCGGGTGAAGTTTGGATCTTTGTAGGGGATAGCGTCCCACTTCATATAGTTGAGCGTGAAGTCGGTCAGCTTCTCTGCTCCATCCTTGGTCACACGGAACTTGGATAGCTCTGAGAGCCAGAACTGGTCTAGTGGTATATCATCAGCCTTAGCAACGACCTTATAGAGGGCGATGCCGTTCTTAGAGTCGTCAGAGAGCTTCGTCCACTGGAACTGCTCATCCTTATCGACAGCGATACGACCTAGTGCGCCACCATCGGTATACTTGACCCAGAAGAAGTACTCCGTACCTGGCACACAAGTATACGCATTGATTGGTAGCTTCGTGCAGTCATCCTGCCAGCTGTCACTCTCCTTGTGGTAGACCTTGACGTCTAGCTCAATCTTGTTCGACTGGTTAATCTGGAGAGGCCACTTGATACGGCCAGCCTTGACGAAAAGCTCCTTCGTGGTGATGGTGCGGTCTGCGCCTGTGGTGTTGGCGAGGACATTGACCGTGCTGGTCATATCCTTGTCGACAGCAAAGGTCTGACCTGCGGGCTCGGTGAAGTATGCCCAAGTGCTTTGCGTACCTGCTTCGGTCTCGCTCTTTGCCCATACCTTACCGTCTTTGTCGACAATCTCGTAGCCCTTGGGCCAGTTGGTGCGGATGGTGTAGCTCTCACTGGTGGCGTCCTTGCCAAAGGAGAACTTATCCTTGGAGACGGAGAGGTAGTACTGTCCGTCGTACATAATCTTGTCTATCTCGGCATCGTCCCAAACGAGTACATCCCAATTGATGTTGACGGGTTCAGTGGTAAGCGCCTCCTCGGGGGTGTCTGTACCAGGACCAGCTACCTTAGTAATGTTGAAGCGGTAGCGGTAGTTACGCAAAATGTCTAGTTGCTCGGTGATGATGTCGTTAGGAGACTTGGTCTCACGACGTATGAAGTCGACACGGTAGTAAGTCTCCTTGCCTCCCTTGTATGATCCACCGACGACGAGGCAGATGCGTGCATCCTTTGCCTTGGTCTTGTTTTCAATCTCGGGGATGTAGATGTTGCGTACATAGCCCTTGGCATCTTCTTCGGTCTGAGCGGTGAAGACAAGAGGCTTAGCATCGATAGCAGCCTTGACACCCTCGGGTGTATGGGGCAGTGCGTTGCGGCGACCATCAGCAAAGTTGAAAGCTGTCGCCTGCGTACCAGCTACGAACATAGAGGTGGCGTAGCGGTAGACGCGTACCGACTTAATCTTGAAGGTTTCGCTTCCTGCAGCGGTCTCGCTAGAGGGGTTGTCCTCAAAGTTGACACCTACGTCGACACGTGCTAAGGCACGAACGAGGTGGATGACGCCTTCGTTGTTTCTGTTCTGACCAGCATTGCCATAAGCGAGCTTAGCACAGCTGTTGAAGCGTGTACCCTTATTGACCTTCTGTGCGTCGCTCTCACCCCACATAGGGATGAGCTGCGTGCCGTCGGTCTTCCAACCTGCCTCGGTGAAGACTTTCTTCATCTGAGCATCTTCAAGAATGGTCTTCTTGCTGGTACCCTCGACGAGGATGCTCTCGGGGACGTTGTGGTTGGCGATGCAGACGATGCGCATGGGCTTGTCAGTAGCCGTGAGCTTGCAGACAACGTGTGTGACACCGTCTTGATCGGGTGTGAAGTTGGTCGTGGTCATCTTAGCCGCATAAGCGAAAGTCTCGTCCTCCTCGGCAAGTGTCTGCCCTGTGGCGTCTTGCGTGTTGAAGACTAAAACTTTTACTGAATTGACTTGGCTCTCCTGCTCTGCGGTGAGCTGGCGCAGGTTGGTCTCTAGTGCTGGCACTTTGAGTGCGAACTCGAGCTCGACCTCTTCGCCCTCGGCGACGCAGTCGCTTACGTTGCGGTCGGCGACGCACCCTGCGGTGAGCAGAGCGAGCAACAAGCCGCTGATGAGCTGAATGGTGTATATGGTCAGACGTTTCATATGGTTATTGTGTTTTTTTTGCGAATTGGTCATTGGCTAGAGGTCGTGTAACCCGCTGTAGGGACGCTCGGTCTGAGCGTCCGTTGTAGAACGAAAGTTACAGCATCGTTTCGCTGGTTCGGGGACGGACGCACAGACCGTGCGTCCCTACAAAGGGTTACTCGTTTCTCTAATTTCTCTACTTATATTTGTCAGGCTTGATGTGGATGCTGCCCCAGACGAAGGGGTTGATCTTGACATTGAGTGCGCCTGTGAAGGTTATCATGATGGGGAGGTTGGCCTCGTGGAGCTTGTCGAAGGTGAGGTTGTGGCTCTTGAGGTAGTCGGAGATGCGGATCGAGACGATCTCCTTGCCTGTCTTGCTATCGGTGAGTCGTAGCGTGGGAGCCTGTGCATCGGTGAAGCGGAAGAGGTCAAAGCGTGCGCGATACATGTCGTCACGCTCGGAGTGCCCCACATAGGGGACGAATGGCTTGTAAGCATCGGGCAATGGTATGCCGGCAGGATGCTCGACGAAGTTGTAGTGCATACCGCCTGATAGGATCTCTATCTGTGGCGCACCTGCACCGGGATGGAATGTGTCATAACCCTTGACGACGACATCGAGCCCGATGTGAGCTGATGAGAAGGGTACGATGTACTCGCCTTGCGGTGTGTCGCGCAGGTCGAGCAATAGCTCAGCACGGTAGAGCGAGTCGGTGCCTCGGTAGATGCCTTTGTCGTCTGGCAGTGCTGTGAGGTCAGCCTTGGCGAGCTGGTCCGGGTTAGCTATCTGTGACTGCTTGGTCACGTTGGCCCAAGCGATGACTCGGTACTGAGCGAATGTCAAGACGGGCAGCTGAATCCCCTCGGCTAGGTCTCGACGTGTGAGTTGCTGTGTATAGCATACCGCTCCAGACTCATCGTACATGTATAGTTGTCCATCCTTGATGTAGTTGGGTAGGACGTTGTCGCTGCCGTCTGCATTGTAGACGAAGCGCAGTCGTGGCTCGGGACACTTGCTCAGGTCCTCATATACGCATGAGGAGAGTAGCGCCATGAGTAGCACTGTGAGGGGTAGTAGTAGTACTTTCTTTGCCATTGCTATAGTGAGCTATTAGAGGTTAGAGATTAGAGGTTAGAGAGTCTCTAGCCAGTCTAGTCTCTGAGACCTAGTGGAGCGGGTTGACTAGTGGTTAGTGGATAGTAGCTAGTGGATAGTAGCTCTAGTGGGACTAGTGCTGCTAGTAAGTTTAGTAACTAGTGATTAAGTAGCTAGTGTGTGGGAAAGTTAGTGTCGCTAGCGTGGCTCCGCTCGTCGTGGAGCGTGAGCCACGCCGCGAAACTATATAGTAGACGTACGCATCTGTACGTCAGGCGTGATTACTTGTAACCACCACCATCGACGTCAGGCTTGATGTTGACAGCCGTCCACTTGTAAGCCTTAACCTTGACAACAAGGATCTTGTCACCCTTCTGCTCGGGATCTTCCTTATCAGGATTGCTAGGATCAGGAGTACCATCCTCGCTTGTCTTGAAGTCCTTGCTGAGCTCAGCTAGGTCAAGCTTGTAGATCTTACCAGCCTCGAAGCTCTCCAGGTCACCTGTTGCTGACACCATAAACTTAGTCATGGTAACGAAGCGTGTAGCTGTTGCGGGAAGACCAGCAGCCTGAGCATCAGCAGAGTACTTGATGTTGAGCTTGAGGATAATGTGATCGTAGTGCTCTGTACCATCTACCTCACCATCCTTGATGGGGAAGAGCTGGTAACCAGCGACCTTGGTCTTGCCCTCGAAAGCATCCTTGTCAGCTCCGATCTCGTCATACATCTCAGTCTTGAGAGCTGGAGTAGCCTTGAAGGCACCATTCTCACCCTCGGTGAAGTAACGGTTAGCAGCGTTGCGTGTGAGGAGGTAGTTGTTGATGTAAACAGCCTCTACAGAGATGTCCTCAAAAGCGTTCTTGTGAGAAGTAGCATTCTCTTGACCAACGATCTTACCAGCAACCTCTACACGAGCGAATGCAGGTACAGGTGAGAGCTCTACGGTGTAGACCGTGTTGTCACCCTCAGTCGTTACCGCTACGGCTGTCTCAGGAGCAGTCAGAGGAATATCTGTGGTGAACGTAGCAGCCTTGCCCTGCCATGCGGTGATCTCGGTAGCGTCTGTGATCTCAGCGTTAGCCTTGACGATAGAGACCTTGGTAACAGTCTCACCGACAGTGATGCGAGCACCAGCAGTAGTCTTAGCTGCTTGAATCTGAGCATCGGAAAGATTGATCTCACGACCGCTAGGGAGTAGCTTGATCGTCACATCTTTGGTAATGTTCGTCTCTGTCTGATCAGCGATTGCACCCTCAATAGCGCGTAGCTGAGAATCGTTGAGACGAAGGCTGAGGACTGCATCCTCACACTTTGGCTCGTTCTTCTTGTTGTTACAAGAGAAGAGCGCGAATGCCATCAAGGCGATGGCGGCCATCTTCATGTACTTCATAAAGTTTGTTAGTTGATTAAAAGTGAATATTCTGTTTGTTGGTTTATCTGGTTGGGGGGGGGAGATGAGTAACGATTTGTAGGGACGCTCGATAGTGTCGAGTCGGAGGGCGTCCGTTCCCGTTAAAGTTACGAGGTTATTTGTTTTGTCGTTCGCTGACGGACGCACAGACCGTGCGTCCCTACAGGGCGACGTGGAATGATTGTGCGTCCCTACATTTCGTTATTCGTCTCGTTCTTCGTTTGGTTCTTCGTTTATTCTAGTTCGGTGTTGATGTTGATATGTGTCCAGCCGGAGACGTCGACACGTACGGCTGCGGAGGTTTCCTCGGGACGCTCGTCGGTACGCTCACGTCCTGGAGTGATCTTGGTGCTATCATCTATCGTTATGACACCAGGCTTGACATTCATCGAGAAGAGCGGGTTGAGATACTTCAGGTCAATGCGGTATATCTTACCTGGATCGAAGGCTACGAGCGACTCGTCGGTAGTGCCCTTGGTGACGAGAAACTTGCGAATGGTGATGAAGCGTCTGAGCGTCTGCACAGGCTTCTCTTCTACACGAGAGCAAGCGTAGACGTAGTCGCTCTTATCCTTATTATATACCATTGCGTCGAAGTAACCGACACGGGTATGTAGCTTGTACTCGACCTCTACGATGACATGGTCTAGCGCCTCGGGATTGGCAGCGGAGCCAGGGTAGATCTGATAAGCGTCTACCTTGCCAGCGGCAATCTGGCTAGCGTAGGGGTTTGTGGCAACAAAGAAGGTGTGCATCGCAGCATTGTGACCTGTCCAGACTTTGTTGGTCAGATCATATTTAGCGGAGTCTAGGAAAATACGCTCTTCGTTGGCAGCTCCGACCTTCTCCTTATAGTTATTGATGTAGATACCTCGTACGGTGAAGTCCGTTATATAGCGTATGGGGAGTTCGCAAGGGCTAGCTACGTAAGAGTAGCCTTCATTAGGATAGGTCTTCATCCTCTTCGTAACGATCTCGTCAGCGAGAGTTTTTTGTGACTCCTGAGGGATCGTTATATTGCCCGAGATCTCTAGGCGTGCCACGTTGGGGACGGGCTGGAGCTCTACGGTGAGCTTGTTGGGATCAGCTGCGACCTCCTGCACCTCTGCCTGCGGAGCTACGTAAGGAACGCTGTGTAGAAAGCTTTTGGTTGTATTATCAGCCCCGCCTAAGGTCTGCAGCTCGTAGATAAGAAGATCGCCGAGGTCAGCGGGCTTCAAGACACCGTCGCGTCCAGCGACGGCAGAGACTTTGCGAACAGCTTGACGCACCTTGATCTTGTAGCCAGTGCCCATAGCCTGAGCGATATCCTCATCGCTCTTAAGCTCGACACGGTACGGCTCGGTGGGGTTGCCCGCAGCGTCGTAGAAGAAGAGCGCGATGGGCTTGTAAGTGTCTACGGTGTAGGAGTCGTTTGCTGCGCCCTGCTCTATAGTGCGGAAAGGGTGTGTAGGCGAAAACTTGATGAGGAGCGTCAGCTCTTCATCCCCTCCTGGTGTGTTGTAGACACAACTTGTCGTGGCAGCTACGGCTAATAGCATGCCAGCAAGCAGTAATAATATGTTGTAAATGCGTGGTCGCATAGGTGTGAAGTGTTTCTTTTAGATATCTCTTGGTGCAAAGGTACAACATTTCTCGAAACGACACTTTACAAAATCGGTATTTCGTTTGACATAATCGGTATTTTGATTAGAGGTTAGAGATTAGAGGGTAGAGATTAGAGGGTAGAGGGTAGAGATCGGAGGGGATCGGAGGGGATCGGAACTGATCGGAGCGAATCGGAACAGATCGGAGTGGACGCACAGAGACGACTACTGTAGGGACGCTCGGTCTGAGCGTCCGTTGTGTCAAAGATTACAACGTCGTGGTTTTAACGGGGACGGACGCACAGACCGTGCGTCCCTACACACAGGGCGACGTGGGGTAACCGTGCGTCCCTACAACTGCTACACGTCACGCTTTGACGGGGACGGACGCACAGACCGTGCGTCCCTACAGGGAGTCGTTTTGTTTTGTCGACAACGGACGCGACGTGGTGGGGGGGGCGTGTGCGTCACGACGGGTGTCGTTTTATTTTGTCGTGATGGGGCGCTGTGATGGAAAATGAGTACCTTAGCAGTCTCGTATGTATACTTGATCGAAATCATCGTATGCCTTCCTCTGAACATTCCTCACCTACGATCGACGTTATGAAGCGTCTGGTCGCTCAGCGAAAGTCTGCACGCCATCAGCATCACGAGCCGATGGCTGACGAACTGTCTAGTTGCCCGACGACTCCTATATATAATAATAAGGTAGCTCATGACACTACATATGATAAGGTAGTCACCGATAAAACTACTGGTCAGCGCTTGCCTAATAATAGGGTAGCTACTGACCAACCGACTACCGCTAAGACGGTCTCTCCTGTCTCTAAGACGGCTCCTACCACCAAGACGGCAACGACCACTAGTAGCACGCCTCAGGCGACGACTGCTAGCAGCGCGCCCAAGGCAACGACGACCAATCGTCCACAACCGACGGCTAGCAGCGCTACTCAGGCGACCAAGGAGATCGCAACGACGAAGAGCAACCCAACGAAGAGCGAGGAGCCGGAGGAGAAGATCTGGTGGATGAGTGCGTGGCGGTGGCTGCGTCGACTACTAGACTTTCGCGATGATAAGGCAGGCGATGTGGCGACCATCGAGTCGCTCAAGGGGGATGTGGAGTTTCGCGGCACGAAGCTATGGATCCTGATCTGCGCTATCCTTGTTGCCTCGATAGGTCTGAATGTCAATTCGACGGCGGTCATCATCGGTGCGATGCTTATCTCCCCGCTGATGGGACCAATCATCGGCTTCGGTCTCGGCTTCGGTATTGCCGACCTAGATCTCGTACGAAAGTCGCTGCGCAACCTGGGTCTGACGACGCTCTTCAGTATCCTGACCGCTACGATCTACTTCCTCTTGACCCCTCTTGACCAGCCCGGCAGTGAGCTGCTAGGCCGTACGGAGCCGTCACTGTATGACGTGCTGATCGCATTCTTTGGCGGTGCGGCGGGTCTGATCGCAGGCAGTAGCAAGAGCAAGGGGCAGGTACTCCCAGGCGTCGCTATCGCTACGGCACTTATGCCTCCGCTCTGTACGGCGGGCTTTGGGCTGGCTACGGGCAATTGGGCATTCTTCTTTGGTGCCATCTACCTATACATCATTAACTCGGTCTTTATCGCCTTCGCCACCTTTGTGATGGTGCGCATCATGCGCTTCCCGATGAAGTCGGTCGCCTCGGGCGATATGCGCAAGCGTAGCTATCGCTGGATCACGGTGATCGCTGTCTGCACGCTGATCCCTAGTATCTACCTGAGCGTGCGCTTGGTCCGAGACTCTTATCAAGAGCAGCGTGCCAAGCAGTTTGTCGCTGACCACTTTGCGCCACCTGCTCATCAGGTGATCCGCCAGTCTTTCGTACGAGCTGACGGGGACAAGCGCCCCTACATAGACGTGGTGCTGATCGGCAAGCCGCTATCGTCTCAGACGATCGACAGCATCGCTACCCTACTGCCTAGCTATGGGCTGTCTAACTTTGACCTACAGGTGCACCAGGGGATCGACAACGAGGCTCCGACAGACTACGAGCAGCTGGGCGGTGTCTTGCTGCGTGACCTCTACGAGCGGTCCGAGCGTACTGCCTCAGAGCAGCGTGCCGAGATCGACTCGCTGCGTCGTACGCTGCTGCGCTACGACTACTACAAGTCTCTGACGAACGATGTGAGCGATGAGGCTAAAGCGGTCTTTACGGACATAAGCAAGGTGCGGCTGATGCCCTCGATGGAGTTTATCCAAGGGCAAGACTCCGTCCTCCATATCCTCGTGACGACACCATCGCACCGCCTCGCCCCTGCCGAGCGTCAGAAGCTGGAGCAGTGGCTGCAGAAGCGGACCAAGGCGGATGATCTCGAGCTAATCCTAACGAACTAACTAAGCAGAATAGAATACTAACTTTAAATAGATAAGCGTCTTATGAATAAACTACAGACCTTGCTCCTGACCCTCTGCGCACTCCTCGTGTGCAGTGCTACAGCACGTGCCGACAAGGGCATGTGGGTGCTCAGTGAGCTGAATGAGCAAAACGAAGCTCGCATGCGTGAGCTGGGCTTTAACCTATCCCTAGATCAGCTCTACAATCTAGACAAACCCTCGATAGCACGTGGCGTGGTCATCTTCGGTGGTGGCTGCACCGGTATCACGGTCTCCGATCAGGGACTACTCTTTACGAACCACCACTGCGGTTACGATGCGATCCAGAGCCAGAGTACCGTAGAGCATGACTACCTACGTGACGGCTTCGCCTCACAGTCTTTCCGTGAGGAGCTACCGATCCCAGGGCTCTCTGTCAAGTACCTGCGTGCGCAGATCGACGTGACGGCTCGCATCGAGCAGGCTGTCGCTGGTATCACCGACGAGGCTAAGCGTCAGGAGACGATCGACAAGGTCTCTGAGGAGATCGTCAAGGAGTACACGAAGTCTCCCTTTGACGCTGTCGAGGTAACCCCCTTCTACGCTGGTAACAAGTACTATGTCGTCATCTACGACGAGTTTAAGGATGTACGTCTCGTGATGACCCCACCGAGCAGCGTTGGTAAGTTTGGCGGTGATACGGACAACTGGATGTGGCCTCGCCATACGGGCGACTTTAGCGTCTTCCGTGTTTACGCTGATGCCAACAACAAGCCTGCTGAGTACGCTGCTAGCAACAAGCCTTACCGTCCTGTCTACTATACGAAGGTCTCTCTGAAGGGTTACCAGGAGCAGGACTACGCGATGACTATTGGCTTCCCAGGCTCTACGGATCGCTACCTCACCTCTTATGGTGTGATCGATCGTATCGAGAATGAGAACGCTCCCCGCATCGAGGCGCGTGGTGTCAAGCAGGAGATTTGGAATCGTGCTATGGAGGCTGACCAAGCAACCCGCATCAAGTACGCTAGCAAGTATGCTCAGAGCTCTAACTACTGGAAGAACTCTATCGGTATGAACCGTGGTCTGGAGAAGCTCCATGTCGTAGACCGCAAGCGCGCCGAGGAGGAGGCATTCACTCAGTGGGTAGCTCGTACAGGCAAGCCTTACGGCAATATCCTGCCCGACCTAAAGCGTGCCTACGAGGAGGCTGCTCCCTATAGTCGTCAGCTCAACTATATGATTGAGACGATGCTGAGCGGTAGCGAGATCGTATGGCTCGGTTATCAAGTTATGGTAGCTGCAGGCTCTGGCGACAAGAAGGAGCTGAAGGAGCTCTACAAGGATTACCTGCCTAACCTAGACCGTGAGGTACTCCCCGCTATGCTCTCATTGCTTCGCACGAAGCTCCCTGCAGATAACCTTCCCTTCATCTATCAGGTCATTGACGAGCGCTTCGGCGGTGACTACAAGGCTTATGCTGAGGAGCTTTTTGCCAATAGTGTCGTACCTTATGAGGATAAGATGATGGCCGTACTGGCTATGGATCCGAACAAGGTCAAGGAGACCCTTGCCAACGATCCTGTACAGGAGCTCGTCCAGAGCGTACTGACGTACTACTCATCTTTGCTGGATAAGTACCTAGAGTACAACCACGCTATCGAGAAGGGTAAGCGTGAGCTCTTTGCAGCTATGAGCGAGTTCCAGCCTAACGCACTTCGTCCATCAGACGCTAACTTCACGATGCGTATGAGCTACGGTCGTATCCTTGGCTACGAGCCAGGAGACGGCGCGTGGTACTACTACTTCACGACGGAGCGTGGTGTCTTCCAGAAGCAGAATCCCAACAGCAGCGAGTTTGCCGTACAGCCTGAGATCCTCAAGCTACTGAGCGATCCTGCCAACTTCGCACCCTACGGTGTGGGTGATCACCTCTTCACCTGCTTCCTCTCGGACAACGATATCACGGGTGGTAACTCAGGTAGCCCTGTCTTTGACAAGAACGGTAACCTCATCGGTCTTGCTTTCGATGGCAACTGGGAGGCTATGAGTGGTGACATCGAGTTTGAGCCTGACCTACAGCGCACCATCTCGGTAGATATCCGTTACGTCCTCTTTATGATCGACAAATGGGCTAAGTGCCCCCGACTGATCCAGGAGCTGACCTTCGCGTAAGCGAGGAGATAACGAGATCAGGACGCACGGTCGTGTAACCCGTTGTAGGGACGCACGGTCTGTGCGTCCGTTGTATCAAAGGTTACAGCATCGTGGTTTTAACGGGGACGGACGCTTAGACCGAGCGTCCCTACAGCGGTTTACACGTTAAGTTTCTATTACTCTGACTATTTCGACCACACGCCTATATGCGCATAGACATTATCACCGTACTGCCTGAGATGATCGAGCCTTTTGTCTCGACCTCTATCGTGGGGCGGGCACAGCGTGAGGGCTTTGCCGAGGTACATATCCATCAGCTACGCGACTATGCGACCAATCGCTGGGGACGTATCGACGACTACCCCTACGGTGGCGCTGCCGGTATGCTTATGTCGATCGAGCCGATCGACCGCGTCATCACCGAGCTGCGTAGCCAGCGCCCTTATGACGAGGTTATCTTTACGGCACCCGATGCGCCAGTGCTGACGCAGGCGGTCGCCAATGAGCTGAGTCTCATGAAGAACATCATCATCCTCTGCGGTCACTACAAGGGGATCGATCATCGTATCCGTGAGCATCTCATCACGCGTGAGATCTCCATCGGAGACTACGTCCTGACGGGTGGCGAGCTGGCGGCGGCGATCATTGCCGATGCGACCATACGGCTCATACCGGGCGTCCTTGGCGATGCGGATAGTGCGCTGAGCGACTCCTTTCAGGATGGCTTGCTCACGCCGCCCATGTACACCCGCCCCGCTGAGTACAAGGGGTGGCGCGTGCCGGAGATCCTGCTGAGCGGTCACGAAGCACGCATAGCGCAGTGGGAGCATGAGCAGGCGGTCGCTCGTACGCAAGCACTCCGCCCCGATCTGCTAGAGGAGTAGGGATCGGAGGGGACGGCGATATCTACAAATATTCTGTACCTTTGGATCGAAGGTAATCAAACTAACCTTCACAAATGAAGCAATACTACATCATTCGCAATGATCAGCCCGCTGGACCCTATACGATAGAGGAGCTTGCCATGATGGGGATCACACCCGACACGATTGTCTGGGCTGAGGATATAGTTGACTGGATACCCGCTTATCAAGTGAGCGAGCTCAACTCGCTCTTTGCTTCCACTAGTGCACAGACGCCTCCTCCTTATCAGGAGCCCTCTAGTCAGGCGACTGAGGCTCTCCGCTACGACACAACAGGCCCAAAGGCTCGACCATCAGTTCCTCCTCCTATGCCACCGACCTATCTCGTCTGGAGTATACTTGTGACCATCTTTCTCTGTCGCATAGCAGGAATTGTTGCGATTGTCTACTCTGTGCAGGTCTCCTCCTGTTACTATGCTGGCAACTATGAGGGTGCCACTTATGCTAGTCGTCAAGCTCGCCTGTGGGTTAGAGTTCCAGCCTACATCTTTCTAGGGCTGCTCCTAGCATTTCTCATTGGAGGTCTAATTGCATGGATCATTAACGGATGAATTAAGGGAGCGAGACGCATAGTAACGCAGTCACCTCTTTCGCCTGTTTGCTAGCAACTCCGAAAGTGCTACCTTTGTGGTGTACAAACTAATCAATCTTCGATGAAGCAATACTATATCATTCGCAATGATCAGCAAGCTGGTCCCTACACGCTGGAGGAGCTTGCGACGATGGGCATCACGCCCGACACGGTTGTCTGGACGGAGGGTATGACCGACTGGGCTCCTGCCCGTGAGGTGAGCGATCTGAACTCGCTCTTTGCGCCCAACGCACAGACGCCCCCTAGCTACCATTCGCCTGCCTATGGAGCCTCTGCTGCTCCACAATACAATAGTGCGCCACAGTATCATAGAGCTCCAGAGTATCACGGAGCGCCTCAGTACAACAAGCCAGCAGAGCAACCGCCCATGCCCCCTACTTACCTCGCATGGAGTATCGCTGTGACGATCCTCTGCTGTCTCGTCGGCGGTATCGTGGCAATCGTCTACTCTTCACAAGTCTCCTCACGCTATATAGCGGGTGACTACGAGGGTGCTGACTACGCTAGCCGTCAGGCACGTATCTGGATCATCGTCTCGGCGTGTGTCGGCTTGCTCGTGGGCATAGCTTACACTGTTTGGGCGATCTTCTTTGGCACATCACTGGCAGCTTTTTCTGGAGGGTACAGTATCTAGAAGCCACTATATAATAATGAGATCAGGTCGTGGAGTCTAAGTGCTCTGCGACCTGATTTTTTTTTAGAATTAGAGAGAATCGGAGCTGATCGGAATGGATCGGAGGGTGATTAGATATTAGAGGTTAGAAATTAGAAGTTAGAGATCGGAGGGGATCGGAGGGGCAAAAGAGACGTTTCTCAACTAAGCAGCGGGCGATTTTGATTTAGTTGTGAGCTTTGGTACGATACTGCGCTAATAGACCGTTTATTTGATGACGGTTGCTTACATTTGCACGCAGTAATGAAATTATAAGACATGATGAACCTACGCAAACTACTATTTGCCCCCTTGGTGAGCCTACTCTTCATGCCACTGTATGGGGCTATCGATGAAAAACCTGTGGTCGCAGACTCGGTAATGAGCTATGAGCTAGACGAGGTGCGCGTGATCACCAGCCGCCCGCTACTGCGTCAAGCGGGTCTCATAATGAGCACGCCAGGTGCTATGAGCCTTGTGACGCCTACGATGATACGGGAGTATGACATCAAGCACCTATCCGACCTAACTGGCATCGTGCCTAATCTCTACATGCCTGACTACGGCTCTCGCCTCACCTCGCCGATCTATATGCGCGGCATCGGGACACGCAGTGGAGGACAGTCGACCGCTTTCTTTATCGACGGGGTGCCTGTGCTCAACCAGTCGATCAATCGCTACCTCCTCGGCATCGAGTCTATCGAGGTGATGAGCGGAGCTCTGAGCAACATCTATGGTCGCAACGCTATGGCGGGGACGATCCTGCTGACCTCTCGCTCGCCTATTGACGATCCCGCACTGGATGTACGCACGAGGGTCGGCAATCATGGTATCATTGAGGGTGCAGCTCGTCTGGCACACGCCTTTAATCCTAAGCTGGGTGTCGCCCTCGGAGGGTATTACAATAGGAATACCGGGTTCTATACGAATGCTTTCGATGGTACGCCCGCTGACGCTGAGGAGTCGTATGGTGCTAACCTGCACTTCGAGTGGCGTCCTGATGCATCGCAGAGGCTGCGCCTGGCGGGTGTATGGGACGGTGTACGGCAGGGAGCCTTCCCCTATGCGATGATCCACCCCAAGAGTGGCGAGACGATGCCGATCAATTACAACGCCCCAGGCTCCTATGATCGTACGGTCGGTGAGACGCGCCTAGCTTATGACAAGAGCTGGGACAAGATCCGTCTAGACCTCACGGCCAGCTACCAAGCGCTGCGAGACAATATGCATATGGATCAAGACTACACGGCTCGAGATATCTTTACGATCAATCAAAAACAGCGCCAAGATGCGGTCACGGCAGATCTTATCTTGAGAAATCGTGAGCAAAGCATCTATAACTGGACAGTGGGCGTCAATGGTATCTACCAGATGAATCATATGGAGGTGCCCGTAGCGATACGTCCCGAGGGCTTGATGGCGATGATACAGCCTGGGTTGAACAAGGCAAACAAGAATGACAAGGTGCCTGTACAGATGATGGTCGATGTCTCTAAGGAGCGAGTCAACCACAACCTCTTTGACAAGAGCAGCTATGGTGTGGCTCTCTATCACGAGAGCAATCTGCACGAGCCGTTTGGCTGGACGGGCTTTGACCTCAACTTAGGTGTACGCCTTGATGCAGAGCGTCAGGCGATGGACTTCGATAGCGACTTCAGCCTAGGGATAGAGGTGGCTCCCAAGACGAAGCCTGAGGCGAAGCGGCACTTTGACGTGACGAGCCGCTTGATGGGGCAAGGTGGGCATCAAGACTTCTTACAGATCCTACCTAAGCTCTCACTGAGCTATCGCCCCACGGCGGGTAGCTACCTCTTTGTAGCAGCCTCTAAGAGCTACAAGACGGGTGGCTACAATGAGCAGATGATGACTGAGGTACTGATGCAGCAGACGCAGCGTGAGATGATGGCACTCGTCATGTCGCAGGGCAAGCAGCAGCCACAGGTACAGGTGGGTGATGCGAGTATAGCAGCTTTTAAGCCAGAGCATGCGTACAATCTAGAGCTGGGCGGACGACTCCTCGCGCTACAAGACCGCCTCTTCGTATCGGGTACGCTCTTCGGCTCGTGGATACGCGATCTACAGGTAGCCCGCTTCGTGACGACCGGTACGGGACGCACGACGGTCAATGCGGGTCAGGCGCTCTCGCTCGGTGCTGAGGCAAGTGTCAAGGCACGCCTATGGCGTTCGCTCACGATCTCAGCGCAGTATGGCTATACGCATGCGACCTTCCAGGATTACCTGACGAGCCGTGCTAACCCGCAGGGAGGTGAGCCCATAGAGATAAACTACAAGGGAAACTATATCCCCTACGTCCCTGCACATACCTATGCCACTATGCTCCAGCTGAATGAGCCTATCCAGACTTCCTGGCTCAAGGGGGTACTGGCCTCGGTAGAGCTGCGTGGCAATGGTCCTATCTACTGGGACTCGGAGAATCAGCATCGACAAAATCCCTACATGACGCTGGGCGCTCGTCTCGGCGTGCGTCTGCCTTACGTGACGGTGACCCTCTGGGGACGCAACCTGACTGATACGCGCTATGCGACGTTTTACTTCCAGTCGTTTGGCAACTCCTTCCTCCAGCAGGCGCAGCCACGTACGTTCGGAGCTGATCTCTCCTTCCACTTCTAGAGGTTGGTAACGTTCAGGCGAAGTGCCTGAAATATCCAGGGAAGTATTGGGAGATTTCTTCGGAGGAATCAAAAAATACTTCGGAAGAAACAAACGATACTTAGGAAGAATGAAATGATACTTCGGAGGAAATTTTTCTTTCCTCCGGAAGAAATGAAAAATCCCCCCTGAGGAAATTTAGGATTTCCTCAGGGGGGATTTTTTAGAAATCGAAGGGTGATTAGATATTAGAGGTTAGAGATTAGAAGTTAGAGATCGGAGGGTTACGTCGCCCTGTGTGTGGGGATGCACGGTCGCCCCACGTCGCCCTGTAGGGACGCACGGTCTGTGCGTCCGTTGTGTCAAAGCGTTACAGCGTTGTGGTTTTAACGGGGACGGATGCACAGACCGTGCATCGCCACAGGGTGTCGTCCACGCTATCGGAGAGGATCGGAGCTAATCGGAGGGGATCGGAGCGTGACGTGTAACGTCCGTTACGTCGCCCTGTAGGGATGCTCGGCCTGAGCGTCCGTTGTGTCAAAGCGTTACAGCGTTGTGGTTTTAACGGGGACGGACGCACAGACCGTGCGTCCCTACAGGGTGTCGTCACGGACGCCGTCCGACTCGATACTATCGTGCGCTACTTTTCGTCGCTGCTTGCTGCTGTGCGCGTGCTGAGTGCTAGGCAGAGGAGGAAGGTCATCCCGATGAGGTACTCGGGAAGGTAACTCACGAGGTCTACGTTGCAGAGGATGATCCAGAGCGAGACCACAACAATGAGGACGCTACGGTGCTGACGACGAGCTATCCAGAGCATAGAGCCGAGGATTGAGATCCAGAGCAAGAGCCCGATGAAGCCACTCTGCACAAGCGTCTGCATATATTGATTGTGAAAGTGGAAGAGGTGTGGCTCCTCAGGCGTCCCAATGGGTAGCGTCTGCAGTAGCGTATAAGCGTAGTCTAGCCCCCCACCGATGAGTATCGGTACCTCTTGGGCAGCTTGATAGCTAGCCTGTAGAGCTTCATTGCGCACCGTGCCATCGAGATAGCCCTGCATGAGGTAGGGCGATGTGGTGTAGATGAGCGTTAGGAGGAGCGCCCCCGTGAGTATGACGTAGGCTGCTAGACAACCCGTATGCTTGACTCCTTGTATCCGCGCTGTGATCCGATAAATGAGTGCATAAACTCCGACAGTGATAGCCATGAGCAGGAGGTAGCGTGCTTGCAAGGCAAAAGCGTAGAGGACGATGGCGAGCAGCACAGCGTAGGCGTGGAGGCGCAGTGAGCGCTCACGACTACAGATACACATCACGACGGGGATCAGCAGATAGACACCTAGATAGGTGTAGTGCGTGAAGGTAAAGGGCATCAGCATGTGGGAGCTATCGGCAACGAAGCCCGCCTCCTCGAGGTAGCTCTTGTTGAGTGTGAGCGTGACGAGCGGACTAGTGCCACAGCTGATCAGGACGCCGTAATAGAAGATGAGGAACACGACCAAATAGACCCATGCGATGCGCAGGACTGCTAGCCAAAAGCTACGCGTCAGGCGCTCCGACGGACCACTATAGATGAGAAAGTAGAGGGGGATGGCGAGTAGCCAGACTTCGCGGCGCCAATAGTCGAGCGCAATCTCTTCATTTGCAGACCAACCGACGGCAACGACCGCTGTATAAAGGACATCGAGTGCAGCTGTGAGAGCCAAAGGCAACAGAAGTCTCTGTCGGAGTGGACGACAGAGACTCGCTCGCTCCTCCCAGCGATTGTCCACAATCATCCCGATGAGAAAGAGCGTTTGCAAGCCGAGGTAGCTATCGACCACGCCGAGCAATAGATTGGCATAGCCTAAGCCAAAGCAGAGGAGCGGGACGAAGTGATGTCGGTAGTCGAGCTTTGCTCCAGTAGCACGGGACGCACCTTTTGCCACAAGCCATGGTAGTAGCACCGCCACAATGGAGAGGGTCACAGCAACCGTCAGCAGTAGAGGTCGGTAAGTCAGTATGTCTCGCGCCAGCAGCGTCTCGGGCGTACGGTGCGGATAAGCTCCCGTGAGGGCTACGATGCCTGCGACTAGGAGCACGACAACTACGACAACTAGGAAGAAGTAGCGAGAGATGAAACTCACTAGACGGTAGCGGGGCGTGCATGCCTCTGTGGCGGAGCTGTGTGAAGGCATCGGAGTACTATAGAGATAAGTCGTCGCATCGTGGTGAGTAGACCATCTGCGGGAAGTCGTGCGGGTCAAAGCGCCAGCGCTTGTGGCTCCAGAGCCAGCGATGGGGTGCCAGGCGTATGTTTTCCTCTAGCTGTGTCACATAGTCATCGACGAGCTGATGCTGTAGCTTGTCGGTCGGATGCTCACAGAGCAGGCGGAAGGTGCCGACCCATTGCTTAGCCTGGTCGTCATGACGGATTTCATAGAAGAGGAGCGGTATCTCAAGCTTGATAGCTAGGTGACTCCACCCTGTGACAAAGGGGGTGGTACGCCCGAAGAGCGACGTGGCGTAGCGCACCTGCTCGTAGTCAGGCGATTGGTCGGCCAGTAGACAGTACATGTGCAGACGCTCATCGGCCCGTTCGCTGCGATGACGCACCATCGTACGAGCTAGCTGCATCATCTCAATGCAGTGGGCGTAGTGCTGCTCCCGCATCTCATGGGTGAGCTGGTCGGCAATGGGGTTGTGCAGTCGCTTGTAGATGACATGCAGCTGATAGCGGTTGCGGTCTAGGTGCAGTGCTGAGGAGCCCATGAGTTCCCAAGGGCCAATGTGTCCCAAGAGGACGAAGACCTGTCTATGCCCCGCCTCGTAGAGCTGATCCAGCAGCTCCGTCTGCTCGAGACGAAAGAGTCGGTGCACCTGCTCGTCAGACCCGTAAGCGTAGCGCGCCTCGTGAAGCATTAGTTCGGCAAGATGCCGGTAAAAGCGTCTGCCGACCGCCTTTTGCTCTGCGGGCGAGAGATGTGTGAGGGTGAGGCGAATGTTTTCCTCCACCACCTGACGTCGGTACTTAACGAGATGATAGAGCAGCCAGTCGAGTGTAGGCACCAGTACGCGATCAACGAAAGAGCGGGGCAAGCGTGACAAGCCCCGCAACGTAGAGCGTATCAGCCGAAGCCGTAGCCGCTGCCATCGTGTGAGCTGGTTACTCTGCGCCATCGTCCATCAGATCGCTATAGTCCTGGTAGAGGAAGTCGTTGTAAGGGTAGCGCTGTATGTGGATCTCCTTGACACGCTCGTAGAGGAGCCGTCGCAGCTCGTCCATCCCCTCACCTGTACGAGCTGAGATAAAGGTGCAGTCGTTGCCCATACGCGCCATCCAGCTCTTCTCTAGCTCCTCCCGTGTGCGGTTGAGCTTGGTCGCGGGTGTCAGATCGTCGGGATCTTTAGGGATATGCTGGTAAGCATCGATCTTGTTGAAGACCAGTATCTGAGGTTTGTCGCCCAGAGCATCGATCTCTCGGAGCGTCTCGGTGACTACAGCTATCTGATCTTCGAACTCTGGGTGCGAGATGTCCACAACGTGCAGGATGAGGTCTGACTCGCGCACCTCGTCGAGGGTACTCTTGAACGACTCTACCAGCTGTGTCGGGAGCTTGCGTATGAAGCCCACCGTGTCGGCTAGGAGGAAGGGCAGATTACCCAAAACGACCTTGCGAACGGTCGTGTCGAGCGTCGCAAAGAGCTTGTTCTCGGCAAAGATGTCGCTCTTAGCGAGGACATTCATCAGCGTAGACTTACCCACGTTGGTATAGCCGACGAGTGCGACACGCACCATCTTGCCACGATTCTGACGCTGTACGCTCTTCTGCTTGTCGATCTTCTTGAGCTGTTCCTTGAGCTGGGAGATCTTGCGCAGGATGATCCGTCGGTCGGTCTCTAGCTGCGTCTCGCCTGGGCCACGTAGCCCGATGTTACCACCACGCTGCCGCTCGAGGTGCGTCCACAGTCGGGTCAGACGTGGGAGCATATATTGGTACTGCGCCATCTCTACCTGCGTCTTGGCGTGTGCCGTCTGCGCTCGTGTGGCAAAGATGTCGAGGATGAGCGAGGTGCGGTCGAGGATGCGTATGCCTAGCTGACGCTCTATGTTGCGCAGCTGATTGGGCGCTAGCTCATCGTCAAAGATGGCCAGCCCCACCTCGTGGGCAGAGACATACTCGGTGATCTCGTCGAGCTTGCCTTTGCCCACAAAGGTGGCGGGGTTTGGCGTGTCGAGACGCTGTAAGAAGCGCGCCACAGGCTCTGCACCCGCAGTCTCTGAGAGAAAGGCTAGCTCATCAAGATACTCCTCCGCCTGTGCCTCCGACACATCGGGCGTGATGAGCCCCACGAGGACCGTGCGCTCACTAGATTGAGAGGTCTTGATAAACTCTTTCATACAGAGGACTAATAGATCGCGTAAGACTTCTCACGCATCGCCTGATCATCGGCAAAAAGATGTACCCAGGGGATCTTTGCCGCAAGGAAGTTGGCGGGATAAGCCTTAGCCTCGGGCAAGAGATTGATAATGTGTCCCACAGCGTGGCGCACGTCCTGTCCAAGCGCGAGGAAGACCAGTCGCTTAGACTCTTCGAGTGCCTCGAGCGTGACGGTAACGAGCTGACGCTGCTCTCCCTGCTCGGTGGTCATCTCGTTGGGTGCGAAGACGTCGTCTGATATATATAGCTCCACCTGGTCGGGATAGACCCCCGCGAGGTGACCGTCCACACCCATCTCGAGGAGAGCTAGGTCAAACTGTGGGCGACCATCTAGGTGGCGTACACGCTCTGCTACATGCTGCTGTAGAGCGGTCGCAGCCTGTGCGGGCTCTTGCGCAGACTCCTCCACAGCGTGGATATGCTCCGCAGGGATCTGTAGCGGATCGAAGAGCAGACGTTGTAGCAGCGTGCGATGCGCTAGATCGGCTTCGCCCAGCTGCTCGTGAAGGAGGTAGAAGTGTACCCGCTTCCAGTCAATACGACTGCGCCAAGGCTCTGAGGTGAGTGCCTTTGCCAAGATCTCCGCATGCTCCTCTAGTGAGAGTGCTAGATGAAAGTCGCCTTCGGTTGCCTCAACGGCCTCAGCAATAAACTGTGCGAGCTGTGTCGTGACTAGCTCAGGGGTACTGTATTGATGATAGTTCATAGGATATATGCTAGGTTAGTAGTTATAAGATAAAGTGTTGTGACCATCATCCTTAGTAGGCAGTTACTCCTCCCAGATGATGTCATCTATGAGGTCGTGATCCTCCTCTACCTTCAGCTTCGGCAGCGGGTTATCTGGATCATCGTCCTCTTGTGTTGTTCGGTCGTTGAGTGGTTGGCGCAGGATCTCGTTCGGGTCATGTAGCGAGGGGGCATTGATCTCTCGCCAGATCAGATCCTTCAGCTCAGTCAGTCCTCGCTGCGCCACGGCAGAGATAAAGATCGTCGGTACATCCTCTGGTAGCGTCTCCGAGACGAGGTCGATAAGCTCGCTGTCTGCCATGTCTATCTTGGTGATCGCTAGGATGTGTCGCTTGTCGATGAGTCCTGGGTTGTACTCCTCCAGCTCACGGCATAGCATCCGATACTCGGCAACGATGTCGGGGCTGTCGATAGGCACCATAAAGAGCAGTATCGAGTTGCGCTCAATGTGTCTGAGGAAGCGAAGCCCTAGTCCCTTACCCTCGGCAGCACCCTCGATGATGCCGGGGATGTCTGCCATGACGAAAGAACGGTTGTCACGATAAGAGACCATCCCTAGGTTCGGTTGTAGCGTGGTGAAGGGGTAGTCCGCAATTTTAGGCTTCGCGGCTGAGAGTGCTGCTAGGAGTGTCGACTTACCTGCATTGGGTAGCCCGACCAACCCCACATCGGCCAGCGTCTTAAGCTGTAGCACTACGAGACGCTCCTGACTCGGCTCGCCGGGCTGTGCGTAGCGAGGTGCTTGATTTGTCGAGGTCTTGAAGAAGTTATTACCCTTGCCTCCACGTCCGCCTGGGAGGAGTAGGTGCCGCTCACCATGCTGCGACACATCTAGGATAAACTCGCCCGTCGTGGCGTCATGTACGCTTGTCCCGCAGGGCACCTCGATCACAATGTCGGGCGCATCGGCACCCGTCTGAAGCTTAGCACCGCCCGCCTCGCCACTCTCAGCGATGATATGACGGTTGTAGCGCAGGTGTAAGAGCGTCCAGTAGTTTTGGTTGGCCTCTATATAAATGCTACCGCCACGACCACCGTCACCTCCGTCGGGACCACCCTTGGGGATGTACTTCTCACGACGAAAGTGTGCCGATCCTCTCCCGCCCTTGCCCGAGCGGAGATAGATCTTGACGTAGTCTACAAAATTGCTCTCACCTGCCATTGGTTTACTTATTGTGCTGTAAGCTCTTGTCTATCGACACAAAGATAGCCTCCGTGATCTCCTCTATGGAGCCGGCGCCAGGCACCTCGTAGTGTACCCCCTTGCGGTGGTAGTAGTCTACGATCGGGAGTGTGCGCTCGTTGTAGACACGTATGCGGTCGGCGATCACCTCGGGCGTATCGTCGGCACGTCCCTCGATCTTCGCACGATTAAGTAGGCGTGTCCGTAGCTCCTCTTCGGGCACCTTGAGCTCGATCAAGCAATCCACGCTCGTCTTATCCATCTCTAGGAGTGCATCGAGCGCCTCAGCCTGTGCCACCGTACGAGGGAAGCCGTCGAAGATAACCCCATCGACACCCTCGGGGAGGTGGTGCAGTTCATTGGCTATAAGGTCGATAATCGTAGCGTCATCTACGAGATGTCCCTGTGAGATGATGCTCTGTACGCGCTTGCCTAGAGGAGACTGGCGAGCTATCTCCTGTCGGAGTAGGTCGCCCGTAGAGATATGCTCTAGGTGGTAATGCTGCTCTATGAATTGGCTCTGTGTACCCTTGCCAGCACCCGGTGCGCCGAAGATTATTACGTGGATCATTGCTTTTAGTAATGGTTTGGATGGTCTCTGTGGACCGTATGATTATTCCTGTATGATTACTCTTTTAGTATGTAGATGTCATCGAGCATACGTCCCTGCTCATTGTAGTCGAGACCGTGCCCAACGATGAAACTGTTGTGGATCTCCATCCCGACATAGTCAGCATGGACAGGACACTGGAGCGCCTCGGGCTTGAGTAGCATAGTGACTATGCGTACCTCAGCAGCGCCGTCAGCAAGGAACTTCTCCTTGAGCTTCATCATCGTAAAGCCCGTGTCGATGAGATCCTCTATGATGATGACCAGACGACCCGCCAGAGGCGCTGTCACGGGCATCACCTCCTTAAGCTGGTAAGTGCTCCCCATGCCAGAGTAGCTGGAGTAGCGTGCGAAGGCGACCTCAGCGGAGGTATTGATCGCCTGCAGCAATTCTGCGGCAAACATGAAGGAGCCGTTCATAATGCAGACGAAGAGCGGATCACGTCCCTCCGTGTCTTGGCGTATCTGCTCCGCTAGTCGCCGTGAGGCAGCACGCAGCTCCTCGCCCTTGATGTATGGTACAAAGGTCTTGTCGTGTACTATAATCTCCTGATCAGTCATAGCGAAAATAACAAGCTGGCGGTCTCTTATAGCGGAGGCCGCCTCTTTTTTACAGTAGTGTGTAGCACAAAGGTACAAAAATAGGTGATGCCCCAACCCCTCTTCGAGAGGCAGACGAAATTACTACGAAGGAAAATGCCGAATAGTTCCGTGGAAAATAAAAATCCTCCACGGAGGTGAGAAAAATTTCTTCGGAAGAATCAAATGAAACTTCGGAAGAATCAAACGATACTTCCG
>OISS01000033.1_pt1 | contig 47277 bp, 35 predicted proteins | sample 1586511 | NCBI WGS metagenome assembly OISS01 (sample SAMN02675049, study PRJEB24791) | human gut metagenome, SKBSTL061 | isolation source: stool | host: Homo sapiens | place: USA
GAGCATAGCTTTCTCGGATTTTAACTTACCCGTTTCTTCATCCCTGTCCTCAACAATCTCATACTCCTTGCGACCACGTGGACGACGGGGACTATCGGTAATGCTGGCATCGACGATAGCCCCACGTTTGACAATAACACCTTGTTGTTCTAATTGACGGTTAATCTCATTCAGTACCATATCATAAAGGTCTGCCTCTACAAGAATGTTACGGAAACGACATACCGTCGTACTGTCAGGGGCAACATCTTCCAGGCCCAGTCCTACAAAGCGGCTGAAAGACAAACGATCGTTAACCTGCTCCTCAACCTCACCATCACTAAGGCCATACCAAGTACGGAGAAGCTCGGTTTTAAAAAGCACAAGACTATCATAGCTCGGACGACCAGTTGCCTTGTTACCTTTGGTGTAGGCGATTTCAATAATACCACGGATTGGATTCCAATCGATAATTTTGTCTATCTGAGAAAAGAAGGCCTGCTTGACCTTACGCTGACCGACTAACAGGTCGGCAAAGCTGAGAGAGGAGAGTTGCTGTTTCATACGATAAAGGTACGAAAAAATAATGATATAAGCAAATTTCTAAACTAAGAGTTTTGCAGAGGTCTCAGGTTGTGTGAAAGAAATAAATTAGCAGACCCTATTATAATTTATGTCCATTATAAAATACCCACTTTTAGGTATTGCGAAACTTCTTCACACCTCGTACTTTTGCAGCAAATAAATACAAAAGTATGAGAAAACGAAAGTACCATATTATATATATGGATATACACCCCTCGACTATCGAAGCGCACTGTTCAAGAAAAGAACAGTGCGTTTTTTTTATGAACAAAATTGAACAACGTTCACTATTAACCCTTTACCCTAATTATGCAAACTCTGAAAGATGATATTCGGCAGCGCATCATCGCTACCGCTCGTGCAGAATTTATCGCACATGGCGTACGCTGCACTTCCATCCGCACAGTGGCTCGCAAGTCTGGTGTCGCTGTAGGAAACCTATATAATTACTTTAGCAGCAAGGACGAACTGTTTTGCGAGGTGCTGCGTCCTCTCACCAAGGCGTTGAACAAACACATCCTGTCGCACAATGACGAAAAGTTCCTGTCGATAGACGTGTTCAACATGCGGCAACACCAAATAGATTACATCTTTGCCATGCTTGCCATCATCAAAGACTTCCGCCCAGAGCTTCGACTACTCCTATTCAACTCGGAGGGTACGTCGCTACAAGGATATAAAGACAAGATGGTGGACAGACAGATGAAGGTGGGCATGGAATACCTGCGACTGATGAAAGAACGCTATCCACATCTCAATGCCAACATTTCGCCATTCTTGGTTCACATCAATTGCTCTACATGGATAACCGTTTTCTGCGAGATTGTAGAACACGAAGATTACAGCGACGAGGATATCAAAGTTGCCTTGGAGCAGTACATGGATTTTAGCATGGCAGGTTGGAAAGCATTACTGAAACCATAAAGACTAATTATTAAAAGACGATAATATATGATGAAGACTCTCAAACGTTTAGGAGCTTACATGGGAGGGCGCAAATACTTGCTGCCATGCTCCGTAGCACTGTCGGCAGTCAACGGACTGCTGTCGCTTGTCCCGTTCATACTTTTGTGGCTCGTGGTGCGCACACTACTTATCGCCAAGGGCAACCTCTCAGACACACCCCTTATAGACTATGCCCTGTGGGCTTTTATTATATCGGTGGCAAACGTGTTGCTCTACTTTTTGGCACTGATGCTTTCTCACCTCGCAGCATTCCGTATCGAAACCAACATGAGGCGCAAGGCGATGCAACGACTGATGCGTGCACCATTGGGCTATCTCGATGAACAAAACACGGGACGTATGCGCAAAATCATTGATGAGGATTCGGGACAGACACATACTTTCGTGGCACACCTGCTACCCGATGTGGCGAGCTGCATCGTTGCCCCGATAGGTGTTATCGTACTGTTATTCGCTGTGGATTGGCAGTTGGGTACGGCTGCGATGATACCTCTCGTTGGTGCGATAGGCATTATGGGATATATGATGAACCCGAAGAACAACCAATTTCAAAGGCTCTACCTTGATGCGCAGGAGAAGATGGGGGCAGAGGCTGTGGAATATGTCAGAGGTATTCCCGTGGTCAAGGTGTTCCAACAGACGGTCTTCTCGTTCAAACGCTTCTACGATAGCATTATCAGCTACCGCGACCTTGTCATCAAGTGTACGCTTGTGTGGCGCACGCCAATGTCGTTTTATATACTGGCTATCAATGCCTTTGCCTTCATCCTCGTTCCTACTGCTATTATCCTGATAGGACTCGGTGGAGATATAAGCACAATTATTGCCAACGTGATACTTTATGTGGTGATTGCACCGCTCATCGCTTCCAACGTGATGAAAGCCATGTATCTCAGCCAGGACCTTTTCTTAGCAAATGAGGCTGTGGAACGATTAGAGCAGCTCACTGATATTGCACCGCTCTCGCAGCATGACGAGCCAAAACGGGCAGAAGCGTACGACATTCGTTTCAACGATGTTTCGTTCCGATATGAGGGAGCGGAGAAAGATGCAGTGAGTCATATCAACCTTACCATTCCCGAAGGCAAGACGGTTGCACTCGTAGGAGCGTCAGGCAGCGGAAAGACCACCATAGCAAGATTGATACCACGCTTTTGGGACGTGCGTCATGGCAGCGTTACCATTGGAGGTGTAGACGTGAGGGATATGCGCAAGGACGAACTGATGCGCAACGTGTCGTTCGTCTTCCAGAACACCCGTCTGTTCAAGACTTCGCTCATCGAAAATCTACGTTACGGCAATCCTGATGCAACAACCGAGCAGATCAACCGTGCCATCGACCTCTCACAAAGCCGCGAGATTATCGACCGGCTACCACAGGGATTGGATACCGTTATCGGTGCCGAAGGCACTTATCTTTCGGGAGGTGAGCAGCAGCGTATTGTCCTTGCCCGTGCCATTCTGAAAGACGCCCCTATCGTAGTGCTCGACGAGGCAACCGCCTTTGCCGACCCAGAAAACGAACAGCTTATCCGTAAGGCACTGTCACATCTCACCCAAGGAAAGACCGTGCTGATGATAGCTCATAGACTTACCACTGTGCAGGATGCCGACAGCATCGTAGTTGTGGACAACGGCAAGATAGTCGAACAGGGTACGCACAAGGAACTATTGAGCAGGGAAAAGTATTACCACCGTATGTGGAATGAATATCAACAATCCGTTTCGTGGAAACTATCATCTATTAAAAGTCATAAAGTCATAAAGTCATGATTAAATATTTTCAAAACCGTTTCGCTCTTACGGAAAAAGGGGCAAAAGACTTGCGGCAAGGCATCGTCTTCTCGACACTGCTCAACCTTGTGCTGATGCTGCCACCCACTTATTTGTTTTTCTTCCTGATGGAGTATCTCGATAATATGCCAATGAATGCCCCTCATACGTTGTGGTTTTATCTCCTCGTGGCAGTAGGACTAATGGTCGTGATGCTCGTCGTGATTCGTCGGCAATACGACAGTACCTATACCACCGTATATAATGAGAGTGCGCAACGCCGCATCTCCTTAGCCGAGAAACTGCGCCGCTTGCCTCTCGCCTTCTTTGGTGAACGCAATCTCTCCGACCTCACTGCCACTATTATGGAAGACTGCACACAATTGGAAACAACGTTCTCGCACGCCATTCCCCAACTATTTGCTTCCATGGTGAGCATTGTCATTATCGCAGCGGGAATGTTCTGTTACGACTGGCGACTCGCCCTTGCTCTGTTTTGGGTCGTGCCATTTGCCTTGGTGGTGCTATTGGTTTCACGGAGTCGAATGGACAGGGCTTTTACACGTCTCTACCATGTCAAGCGTGGCGTGAGCGAACAGATACAGGAAGGACTGGAGTGTGTGCAGGAAATCAAGTCGTACAATGGCGAGGACGAATATAACCAGCGGTTTGACCAGCGGTTAAAAACATTAGAAAAAGAACTTGTTGCCGGTGAACTCTTGACAAGTGTGTTTGTCAACATCTCCGCTGTACTGCTTAAACTGGGCATGCCTACCGTCATCGTTGTAGGCGCATGGATGCTTCAGCGTGGCGACGTGTCGGTGTTCGTCTATTTGGCGTTCCTCCTTGTTTCGGCAATGGTTTACAACCCTATCCTTGAAGTATGCAATCACCTTGCCATTCTTACTTTTCTCGATGTGCGCATCAAGCGAATGAAAGAGATGGAGGCAATGCCCATACAGACGGGCGACACCAAGGTGGAAGTTTCAAACTATGACATCGAGTTCCACAACGTCAGCTTTTCCTACGAAACAGACAAGCAGGTGCTTCACCATGTTTCATTCACTGCCCGACAAGGCGAGATAACCGCACTTGTTGGTCCCTCAGGTGGTGGTAAGAGTACCACTGCCAAGCTCGCTGCACGTTTTTGGGACATCAATAGCGGGAAGATAACACTGGGCGGACACGACATCTCTGACATAGAACCAGAGACGTTGCTCAAAAATTACGCCGTAGTATTCCAAGACGTGATGCTCTTCAATGCCTCCGTTGCCGACAACATACGCATAGGAAAGCGAGACGCCACCGATGAGGAGGTAAGGCATGTGGCACGATTGGCACAGTGCGATGACTTTATCAGTCGTATGCCACAAGGCTACGACACAGTGATTGGCGAAAATGGGGAAACCCTTTCGGGTGGGGAGCGGCAGCGTATCTCCATAGCCCGTGCACTCTTAAAAGATGCTCCCGTCATCCTCTTGGACGAGGCAACCGCCAGCCTTGATGCCGAGAACGAGACAAAAATTCAGGCTGGTATCTCCGAATTGGTGCGCAACAAGACCGTCATCATCATTGCGCACCGCATGCGCACCGTATTGGGTGCCGACCACATCATAGTACTCTCGGGCGGAACAGTCGTAGAGCAGGGTACACCCAACGAACTGTTGGCGCACAATGGAACTTTTGCACAAATGGTAAGACTGCAACAAGATACTCCTTCGGCAAATATCTCATCAAAAATAAAAACAGAAACAAAATAAAAGGTAACAATCATGAAAATCGAAAAAATCAACAACCTTTTCAGGCAGCTGGCGAACTGGATTTTGCGCCATCGGCTTGTGGTGGGTGCGCTGTTTGCGGTGGTCATCGCCTTTTCGCTCGTTGGAGCCAAGCGCATCGTGATAAGAACTTCGTTCGATGACTATTTTTTGAGCGACGACCCTATACTGCTCAAGACCAACGAGTTCAAGTCTATCTTCGGTAACGACTACTATGTGGCAGTGCTGGTAAAGAATAAGGACATCTTCTCCAAACGCAGTCTCACGCTCATTCGTGAGCTTAGCAACGAACTGAAAGATAGTTTGTCGTATGCCGACAAGGTAACATCGCTCACCGACCTTGAGTTTGCCTCTGGTACGGAAGAAGGTATGACCATAGAGCAGATTGTACCCGAGCAAATTCCATCGGATGCCGCGGGACTGAAAGAAATCAAGCGCAAGGCTTACAGCAAACCATATCTGGCGAAGAAAATGGTATCGACCGATGGAACAATGACATGGATCATGGTAAAGCTGCGTCCCTTCCCTGCCGACAGTGTGTGGAAGAAGACGAGCGACATGGCTCCCGACATGGTTACTGGCAGGGAAGCTGGACATATCATAGGCAAGGAGAAATATGCAGAACTGTCGCCCGCTGCTGCGGGAATGCCTTATCTGAGCTATGAGAAGGTGGTCTATCTCAAGGGCGAAATGGGACGATTGTTCCTCTGCGCATTTATCATCTCTATTGTAGTAATGCTCATTGTAACTCGTTCGCTACGTGGAGTAATAGCACCATTGCTCACCTCTGTCTTAGGACTGCTCATCAGCTTTGGCATCATCGGCTGGACAGGCATCTACATCGACATGACAACCATGATGATAGCCGTCATTCTCACCTTTGCTTGCTCCATTGCCTACAACATCCACCTGTACAACTTCTTCAAGACGCGCTTCGTAGAGACAGGTAGGCGCAGGCAATCCATCATCGAAGCGATGGGCGAGACCGGTTGGGGCGTATCGCTCTCGGCACTCACCACCGTGGCTGCCATGATGACATTCCTTTCCATGAACATCGTACCCATGCAGGCAATTGGTATCAACACATCAATCTGTCTGCTCGCCGTATTGATTACCTGCCTTTTCATCACTCCCTTTCTGTTGTCGTTTGGCAAAGATAGAAAACCAGCCGTCAACATGTCGAAGAGCTTTGAAGGCTATATTGGTAATCGGTTTGAGCAATTCGGAAGCTTTGTGATACGCCATCATCGGGGCATTGTCGCTTTGTCGGTGGTGCTGACGATTTTCTGTGGCATCGGACTCTTCTTCATCGAGCCAGCGTTCGACGTTGAGAAGACGATGGGGAGAAAAGTGCCTTACGTCAACAAATTCCTCAACCTTTGTGAAACGGAACTCGGCTCCATGTATGCCTACGATTTGATGATTACGCTGCCGCACGACAACGATGCCAAGAAACCAGAAAATTTACAGAAGCTCGACCAATTGTCAAAAATTGCTGACGGCTACAAACTGACGAAACGCCACAACTCCATCACTGACATCGTGAAAGACATGAATTGCACGCTCAACGGAAACAAGCAGCAATTTTACACCATTCCCGACAATGCCGATATGGTGGCACAGTTGCTGTTGCTGTACGAAAACGCTGGAGGAACGGAGTCGGAATACTGGATGGACTACAACTATAAACGGCTAAGGCTACAAATAGAACTGAAAGACTACAACTCCAACGAAGCGGAAAAAGAAATGAACGACCTTCAGGCGGAGGCACGCCGTCTCTTCCCCGATGCACACGTTTCGGTGGTTGGGAATGTTCCGCAATTCACCGTCATGCAGCAGTATGTGGAGCGAGGACAGATGTGGTCGATGATGCTGTCGGTATTGGTGATCGGTATGATTCTCGTACTGATTTTTGGAAATTGGAAAGTGGGACTCGTAGGTATGATACCCAACATTGCCCCTGCCATTATCGTAGGTGGAATGATGGGCTGGCTGGGCTACCCACTCGACATGATGACCGCCTCGCTCATCCCGATGGTCTTGGGTATCGCTGTCGATGACACCATTCATTTCATCAACCACAGTCATGTGGCATACGACAAATATGGCAACTACAAAATAGCCATCAACCGCACCTTCCGCACCGAAGGACTTGCCATTGTGATGTCCACGGTTGTCATCTCGGCTACATTCATGGGCTTCGTCTTCTCCGATGCCACACAGATGAGCAACTGGGGCATATTGGCAGTAGCTGGCATGGTATCGGCTTTGTTGGCTGACCTCTTCCTCACCCCTATCCTCATAGACTATCTCCACATCTTCAAGCAAGAAAAAGTAAACATCAACAACACTCAAAATAACAATTAAATCAAAAAAATATGAAAACAAGAAATTTTACATTGCTGCTCATCGCCCTGTTGGCAATTGGTAGCGCACAGGCAGCAGGACTGTCTGGTAGGGATATTATGCAGAAAGTAAAGAACCGACCTGATGGCGACACACGCTACGCTACCGTAGAGATGACACTCATTCAACGAAGTGGACACAAGCGCATCAGAAAACTCGAGTCGTGGGCTATGGACATAGGCAAGGACACAAAGAAAATTATGTTCTTCACTTATCCCGGAGATGTAAAGGGAACAGGATTCCTCACCTGGGACTACGACAATCCACGCAAGGTGGACGACAAGTGGCTCTATCTGCCTGCCATGAAAAAGACAAGACGCATCAGCGGCAAGTCGTCGAAGACCGACTACTTCATGGGTAGCGACTTTACCTACAACGACATGAGTATGCGCAATGTGGACGAGGAAAAACACCAGCTCCTGCGAGAAGAAAACTTAGCCGGACACCGATGCTGGGTGGTACAGTCGATTCCCAATGACAAGGACGAAATCTATACACGTCGAGTAACGTGGATAAGACAAGACTGTTTGATGGCTGTCAAGGCTGAATACTACGATAAACTGAACAAGCTACACCGCCGACTTACCATTTCCAACATTGATAAAGTGCAAGGCTTTTGGACTATGCACCTTATGCAGATGGAAAACGTGCAGACTGGACACAAGACCATCATTCGTATGAACAACCAGCGGTTCAATGTGCGAGTTTCGCCCAATCTCTTCACCGTTTCCAAATTGGAGAAAGGGCTCTGATATGAACCTACTCCGATTATGTATGTTCCTGCTTGTGCCGATGCTCTCGGCACAGGCATCAGCCCAAATCGACACGCTGCAAACTGAGAGCGACACCATTGTTTGTGAAGATACCATTATCAGTTTGGAAAACACTGTTGCTGGCTCGAAAGAAGTTTTGGAAGAAACAGTCGAAACTATCGACGACAACGCTTTGCAGGTGCAGGTAAAAGGTTTCCTTGATACCTATCACGCTGTAAGGACAGAGGGAAAAGCCGACTGGATGGCATCGAGGACTCGGGCGCGAGGAGAACTGAAACTTGAAAAAGGGGCGGCTTCGCTCTTTGTGTCGCTGAACGCTATCTACAACGGAATACTCAAAGAGCGCACGGGACTGGAGCTGCGCGAGGCTTATCTCGCCTATGCAAAGGGTAATCTTGACCTGCGTGTGGGACGGCAGATTGTGGTATGGGGGGTGGCAGATGCGCTGCGACTTACCGACTGCGTGTCGCCGTTCGACTACACCGAATTTCTTGCACAGGACTATGACGATATTCGTATGCCTGTCAATGCCCTGCGTGCTAAGTACACAATGGGAGCGGTTACGCTCGAGGCTGTGTGCAATCCTGTAGCCGACTTCTTCATACTGCCCACAGATGAGCGCAATCCATGGGCAATACGCCTTTCGTCCTCACCTTTGCCCTATACGATAGACTTGGAAAGTGGAAAGCCAGAGAAACGACTGAAGAATATGGAGTTTGGTGGACGCATAACCGTAAACCTAAGCGGAGTGGATTTCTCTGTGAGTGCCTTGCGAACGTGGAACAAACAGCCTGCCTTTTGTCCTGAACTGTCGGCTAATGGGAAATCGCTTCGCATAGTCGGGAAGTACCATCGCATGACTATGCTCGGTGCCGATTGCTCACTGCCCATAGGTAAGTTCGTTGTCCGTGCCGAAATAGCCGACTATATAGGCGAGGCGCAGAGTGTAGGCTTGGGACAGAATGCCGTGCAGCGCAACTCCCTCAACGCCCTTGCAGGACTTGATTGGTATCCGGGCAACGATTGGAATGTAAGTCTTCAATACTGCCACAAATACACTTCGGGCAATCTTGACGGACTTTCTGCCTACCGCAATGCAGGACTTGCCACCGCACGGCTCGCCAAAGAACTGCTGCTCAACACGCTGAAACTCTCCACCTTTGCCTACATTGATGTAACCAACGGTGGCATCTTCAATCGTTTCTCGGCTTCCTATTCCCTAAACGACCAAATCGAACTCACCGCTGGCTACGACTATTTCCATGCCGACAAAGGTAAGTTCCAAATGTACAGTAAGAACTCCGAAGCATGGGTAAAGATGAAGTACAGCTTCTGAAACACTTTGCGAATAAAGGATAGATGTAGTATGTAGCCACTTGGTAGTAATAGTTATTCCATCTTCCAACTACGGCACAATCCTTTTTCTTTCACCGTGTTATCTCTTATTGTAGTTATGTAGTAAGATATAATCGGTGAAAGAAAAAGGAAAGATAAGAAATAATCATTAGTTATTCGTGTTACCGAACAGAAATATCGGTGTTATCACGGATGCAGGTTTCTGCAATCTCTCACAGATATACTCTCTGAACAAATGTGCTTCCGTGCTGTTTAACTGAAAGGATAGGGCGATGATTGTTGAGAGCGGATAGAGCGGCGCATAACCTTTTAGTTGTTTGTTTGCATAAATATCTTCCTCGCCTGTACTCCTCTCATCGGGGTGCAGGTTGGGATTGTGGGCTATTGCTTGAAGCCTGCCATTGAGCTTTCTCCATGTTACTCCGAAGAACCTTGCAAGTTCGCCCTCTGTCATGGCTATGGCTCCGTTTCCCTTGTGAACAATCTGCATATTATTGCTCCAATAAAAGTAACTGCGCTGATTGGTTACGCTTGCTTTTCTTTGTGTGTTATTACCTGTCTTCATGCCGTTTCCCCCTTTCTGTCATTTGGCTTGACAACCAATGGAATTGTCTTAGTGTTTATTGTTGCTTCCAAATTTACATTTGCGGTATTGTTATCCTTAGCCTTGTACTTGGCTATGAGTCTGTCCATATCCTCCGAAATCTTGTTGTCCGTAACCTGCGCATAAATCTGCGTGCTTGATATAGAAGCGTGTCCCATCATCTTGGCAATGCTCTCAATAGGGATACCTGCGCTCAGACTCATCGTGCCGAAGGTGTGTCTTGCCATGTGGTAGGAAAGTCTTTGGCGAATACCACAAGCCTTTCCCACGATGCTCAGCTTGGTATCCATGACACTACGGCTGCAATCACGGTGAAAAACAAGGTGGTCGCCTTTTTCTTTCACCGTCTGCTGTATCTCGCTTCTTTCCGGCTCTTTCCGGCAATGACTGATGATGGCTTCCGCTATGAGATGTAACGGCACGATGAACTCAACCTTGGTTTTCTGACGTTCCTTTCTTATGTACATCTGTCCAACCGCTGCCGTTTGGATATGCTTGTTTTCCAAATTCTCCATATCTGAGATAGCCAAGCCTGTGAAGCAGGAAAAGACAAACATCAGTCTTGCCAGCTCCGCTTCCTTGTCGTTCATCTTCATTGCCATAAGTTTCATCACATCGCTCTTTTGCAGAAAGCGTATCTTCTTTTCCTACTTCTCATACTTGGCATTCTCAAAGGGATTATAGCGTATAATCCTCTTGCTGACCGCACGGAACATCAGTCGGCTCAACCAGCAGAGGTTGCTGTTGATGGTGGATACTTTCAGTCCACGCTTTTTGAGAAAGAAGCGGTATTCCTCGAACAAGTCCTCTATAATGGCTCCGATGGGTATGTCCTGCATTCCCTTGTTTTCTACAAATTCACGGAGATTTCTGTCAGAATAGAACAGGTTCAGATAAGTTCCCTCTGCCCTTGATCTGCCAACGCTTTCCTTGACTGCTTGGAGTTCCGCCCTGCTCATGGCAAGGAGCGTGGTCGGATTGGTGGCAATACCCTGTAAGCGGTTCTTTACAAGCTCCACACTTACCACTCCATCCTTTACAAGAATGTCCCGATAGGTCTTTTCCACCAAATCCCTGAACTCATTGATTCTTTGATTAGTCTTCCTGTTGGTTGTCAAACCCTGCTTGGTATTCCACTCGGAGACTTTACACTCTTCTCCTGTGGTAATGGCTGCATTCTTTCCGTCGATGGTGATACGGCAGAGAATGGCGGTATTGCCGTCTGCCTTGGTCTTCTGTCTGTTGATATAGAATAGTATTTTGAATGTACTTCTCATTGTCTTGGTGGTTTTGAATAATGATAAGATAGAAAAAATAGGAATCAGATTGTTAACTGCATATCTTCAGTGAAAGAAAGGAAACGGTCAAATTCCTCAAAGAGTTTCTGCGGTGTTACCTTTGCATAACGCTCGGTCATGCTCACGTTGGAATGCCCCAGCATCTTGCTTACCGTTTCAATAGGCACACCCTGTTCAAGTGTGATGAGCGTGGCAAATGTGTGCCTTGCCGTATGTGTGGTAAAAGGAAACGAGATGCCTGCACGAAGCCGCAGGGCTTTCAAATAAGATTGGTAAGTGGCATATCCCATGAAGGGGAGCAATGTTTCCCTTTCATCGCTGTGGAGCTTCTCCATCAGCCATATGGCTTCGGGCAGCAGTTTGACACGACAAGGCACACCTGTCTTTTGGCGGTTGAACTTCAGCCAAAGGCTACCCTCGTCATCACGGAAAAGATGCTTCTTGCCAAGTTCCATCAAATCACAATATGCAGCACCCGTATAACAGGCAAAGAGGAAAATATCCCTTGCCGTTTCCATTTCCTCCTCCAAGTCCTCAAAGTGGAGAGTCTTTAACTTCTAAAATGCCCCTCTGTCAAGTGCTTTGGGGAGTTTCTTGTTACCCTTGCTGATTTTGACTTTGTCGAAAAGCAGGATGTCTGCCAATCCCTCACGGTATGCCAGCCTGCATACCGTTTTCAAATGGGTGGCGACATTGTAGAATGAGCTCTCCTGAAATCCACACTCTCCCAAGAAGTACTGATGAAACTCATGGATGAAGTTCTCTGTCAGTTGTGAGAAGGCTAAGTCAGAAACCTTATACTTCGCTTGGATGAACTCCTGCAAGTGGATTCTCGTGGAGTGATAGCCTGCCATGGACTCTTTCCTGATGTCAACACCGATATGGCTTTCTTTTTCTCGGATAAGCATATCCAATCTTTCAATGAGCCTACACCGTGCCTGCACACTGCCTTGAAACTGTTCCTTCACATCGGTTGCGTCAAATGGGCAACCTCTTGCAAGCAAAGACTGACAGGCTGACTGGATGGACAGCAGCAAGTTCTCCAACCTGCCATTCACTTCCACCGCCTCACGACTTTTTCCGTCCATTCTGCTCTCACGGGGATTCCACAAGTCAGGATTGCAGGAGAGTTTACAACTGAACTGTGCGATGGAACGTCCGATGGTAATGCGTCCCATAATGGGAGCCTTACCCGACTTGTCCACACCGCTCTTTTTGAGGTAGATCAACACCTTCATTTTTTCTGTTTTCATACGCTTTGATGTTTTGTGGCAAAAATACCAATTTCAAAGCGTTCATCACTTATGCAGAAAACTGCCGACCGCAGCAACAGCCACACGAGCGAAAATAATTCAGTTACCGAACATTGCTCCATCGTTACCTATGACAAAATCGGGTAATGGTTTGGTAACTGAACTTCTGCCTAAATCTGCATATTCCTGCCCTTTTTGAAAAGAGCACTTCTATGCAAATTATTCCGTTTCCTGCTCATTATCAGTCTGTTTACACCAACTTCGATATTTCTTCATTTTCGTTGATCAGTTGCTCGCCAAACACGGCGAATTTGTATTTTCGCCCGTATCAAAGCGCAGTCCGGTATTTCGTCAGTCAGGTTGATAAGGCATGTAAAATGACAAGCCTTTCCATTCCGGCAAGCGGCTGCAAGCAGCCAGGGGACGGGTTGCCAAGTCGAAATGGAAAAAATCAGTGTAGCAATGACAGATTTGGGTTAAATTGAATTAATCTGACAACAAAATATTGAAAAGCGTGTCGCGTTTGGAAAAAAATGCGTATTTTTGCACGCAATAATTTTATATATACATCATTATATGTCATCATTTGTTGCAGATAAAATAGTTATGGACGGACTGACGTTCGACGACGTCCTGCTAATTCCGGCTTATTCAGAAGTGCTGCCGAAGACGGTGGAGTTGAAAACCATGTTCTCGAGGAACATCCCCCTGAACATACCGTTCGTGACGGCTGCGATGGACACCGTCACCGAGAGCGCGATGGCAATCGCCATAGCACGCGAGGGAGGCATCGGCGTGATACACAAGAACATGCCCATCGAGGCGCAGGCGCGCGAGGTGGCCATCGTGAAGCGCGCCGAGAACGGAATGATTTACGACCCGGTGACGATAAAGAAAGGCAGTTGCGTGCGTGACGCACTCGGCATGATGGCGGAGTATCATATCGGCGGAATACCGGTTGTCGACGACGACAACCATCTCGTGGGCATCGTTACGAACCGCGACCTGCGCTTCGAGAAGCATCTCGACAAGTCGATAGACGACGTTATGACCAAGGACAACCTCGTGACGACGCACCAGCAGACCGACCTCGAGGCTGCGGCTGAAATACTGCAGGCCAACAAGATAGAGAAACTGCCGGTGGTTGACAAGGACAACCACCTGGTGGGGCTGATAACATACAAGGACATCACGAAGGCCAAGGATAAGCCGATGGCGTGCAAGGACGACAAGGGGCGGCTCAGGGTGGCTGCCGGGGTGGGGGTCACTGCGGACACCATCGACCGTATGCAGGCCCTTGTTGACGCCGGCGCGGACGCCATCGTGATCGACACCGCGCACGGGCACTCGAAATATGTGATAGAGAAGCTCGTGGAGGCGAAGGCCTCTTTCCCCGGTGTCGACATCGTGGTGGGGAACGTTGCCACCGGCAGCGCGGCGCGGATGCTCGTAGACAATGGCGCCGACTGCGTGAAGGTGGGCATCGGCCCGGGCTCGATCTGCACCACGCGCGTGGTGGCAGGCGTGGGCGTACCGCAGCTGAGTGCCGTCTATGACGTGTTCAGCGCGCTGAGGGGGACTGGCGTTCCGCTCATAGCCGACGGCGGGCTGCGCTATTCGGGCGACGTGGTGAAGGCGCTCGCCGCAGGAGGCAGCTCGGTGATGATAGGCTCGCTCGTGGCGGGAACGGAGGAAAGTCCGGGCGACACCATAATATTCAACGGCAGGAAGTTCAAGAGCTACCGTGGCATGGGCTCCCTCGAGGCGATGGAGAACGGATCGAAGGACCGCTATTTCCAGGCCGGGACCAAGGACGTGAAGAAACTCGTGCCGGAAGGCATAGCGGGGCGCGTGCCATACAAGGGGACACTGCAGGAGGTGGTTTACCAGCTGACGGGCGGACTGCGCTCTGGGATGGGCTACTGCGGCGCCGCCTCTATCGACGCCCTGCACAACGCAAAGTTCACCCGCATAACCAACGCCGGGGTTATGGAGAGCCACCCGCACGACATAACGATAACCAGCGAGGCACCCAACTACTCGCGCCCGGAATGAAACATATTTTAATCCGAAATAAAAAATACAAGGATATTATAATAATGAAAAAGACTTTTCTCGCCGCATTGATGCTCCTCGCTGGGGCAACGGCATTCGCACAGAGCGAAGACCCTGTGATAATGACAGTGGCAGGGCAACCAGTGACACGCTCGGAGTTTGAGTATTCTTACAACAAGAACAACGCAGACGGCGTGATTGACAAGAAGTCTGTAAGGGATTATGTCGAGCTCTTCGTGAACTACAAACTCAAGGTGCAGGCTGCTCTCGACGAGCGTCTCGACACGCTCGAGTCGTTCAAGGAAGAATTTCTCGGCTACCGCGACCAGCAGATCCGCCCGACGTTCGCCACTGACGAGATGATGGAGAAGGAGGCGCGCAACATTTACAACGCCACGCAGGAACAGATAGGCCCCGACGGGCAGGCGATGGCTTCGTACATACTCGTTGCCCTAAGCCCTGACGCTCCGGAGGCAGAACAGAAGAAGCAGAAGACACGCGCAGACTCGATATACAACGCGTTGGTCGCCGGCGCCGACTTTGCCGAGATGGCGCGCGCGCATTCCGATGACAAAGGCACGGCACTGCGAGGAGGCATGCTGCCGCCGATGACGAGAAACAGGCTGCCGGAGGATTTCGCAAACCAGCTGTTCGCACTCAAGGACGGGGAGATGAGCCGCCCGTTCGAGCAGCCGATGGGCTACATAATCCTTAAAATGAACAGCCGCAAGTTCCTCAAACCGTTCGAGCAGGAACGCACTGACATAATGAAATGGATGGAGAGCCGAAACGTGCGCGACGCCGTGGCGAAGAGAAGACTCGATGAGATGGCTGCGGAGAAATTCGGGCTGAGGGACAGCATTGGTCATCTCTCGGGCGACCAGAAGAGGATGGTGAGGACGGAGGTGGAGAACATCCTGGACCAGCGCGCTGCGGAACTGTCGGCAAAGGACTCCGACATGAAGAACCTCATACGCGAATACCACGACGGACTGCTGCTTTATGAGATAAGCAACCGCACCGTTTGGGAGAAGGCGGCAAAGGACGAGAAAGGCCTCGGGAAGTTCTTCAAGAAGAACAAGAAACGCTACGCGTGGGACAAGCCGCGCTTCAAGGGCATCGCCTACCATGTGAAGGACGAGGCTGACAAAGAGGCTGTGGCAAAGTGTGTCAAGGGGGTGCCGTTCGACAAGTGGGCGGAGAAGCTGCGCACCACGTTCAACGCTGACTCGGTGATACGCATACGCGTGGAGAAAGGAGTGTTCAAGGAGGGCGAGAACGCCGTGATAGACAAGATGGTTTTCGGAAAAGACACCATCGTGAAGCCGGTGAAGGACTACCCGATAGACGCCACGTTCGGGAAAATACTGAAGAAAGGCCCCGAGTGCTATGAGGATGTGCGAGGGCTCGTCACTGCCGATTATCAGGAGGAGATGGAGAAAGCGTGGGTCAAGGAACTGCGCAGGAGATACACCGTGGTGGTAAACGACGATGTGCTGAACACCGTAAACAAACATAACTGATGAGAATTTCGAGAAAAGCGGCTCTTTCCGCGACGGCTATCATCGCAGCCGCCGCAAGTCTGACGGCACACCCCGGAATGCCTGCGGCTGGCGGGCACTGCGGCACGGCGGCGACTGCCTCCGCGCTTGCAGACACGACGGCGGAGGCAGACGGCGGACAGGCTATCTGCGAACAGTCTGTAGTTGACGGGGTGGTGTGGGTCGTCGGCGACGAACCAATATTGAAGTCAGAGGTCGAGGTGATGAGGCTGCAGGCCGCGATGGAGGGAATAAAACTGAAAGGAGACCCAGACTGCGCCATACCGGAGATGCTTGCCGTGCAGAAACTGTACCTGCACCAGGCGGCGATAGACAGCCTCGAGGTGAGCGAGGGTGACATCACGCAGGGCGTGGAGCAGCAGATAAACTACATGATAAACGCCGCCGGGGGCCGTGAGAAACTGGAGGAATACCGCAACCAGTCGCTGACGCAGATGAGGGCGCAGATGCGCGACGAGTACCGCGACAGGCAACTGGCGGAGAGGATGAAGGAGAAGATAGTGAGCAACGTGAGCGTCACACCGGCCGACGTGCGCGAGTATTTCAAGCACATGCCGGCCGACAGCGTGCCGCTCGTGCCGACAGAGGTGGAGGTGCAGATAATAACGCAGCAGCCGAAGGTGGAGCCGGAGGAACTGAACCGCGTGAAGGACAGGCTGCGCTCGTTCACCGAGCGCGTGGCAAGCGGCGAGACCACGTTCGCGACGCTGGCGCGGCTGTACTCCGAGGACCCGGGGTCGGCACGTCAGGGAGGCGAACTCGATTATGCCGGGCGCGGGACGCTTGACCCGGCGTTCGCCTCCGTGGCGTTCAACCTCACCGACCCGAACAAGATTTCCAAGATTGTCGAGACGGAGTTCGGCTTCCACATCATACAGCTTATTGACAAGCGGGGCGACAAGGTGAAGTGCCGGCACATATTGCTGAAGCCGCAGGTGAGCCGCGCCTCCATCAACGAGGCCATCGCAAGGCTCGACTCCGTCGGAACGGACATACGCGGAGGCAAGTTCACTTTCGACAAGGCTGCCCTGTACATCTCTGATGACAAGGACACGAAGAACAACCACGGGCTGATGGCCAACTACTCCGAGAATGGGCGCACGTCGCATTTCCGTATGCAGGACTTGCCGAGGGAAGTGGCAAGAACGGTGGAAGGCATGTCGCCGGGAGAGGTGTCGAAGGCCTTTGAGATGGTCAACGGAAAGGGAAAGACTGTGTGCGCGATAATAAAGCTGAAATCGAGAACCGAGGGACACCGCGCCACGATAACGGAGGATTTCCAGGTGATGAAGGACGTGGTGATGGCCAAACGGCGCGACGAATGCCTCAAGGCGTGGGTGAAGGAGAAACTGAAGACGACATACGTATGGATGAACGACCGCTACCGCAACTGTGATTTCGAATACGAAGGCTGGGTGAAATGACGGCTTTGCATGAGATACGACGATTTTCCGCAGGGCATAGAACCATAATAGTATTGGTTCTATGCCTGTTCGGTCTTTGCGCAATGAGCCGTGGCCCGCGCAAGCACAAGAGACGCAAGACCACCGACGAGAGGATATATCTCGTGCATGCCGACGTGCTGACCTACGACCAGTTCGGCTCGGAAACGCCGGGAGCGCAGGTCCTGAAGGGCAACGTGCAGTTCCGCCACAAGGGTGCGACGCTGTGGTGCGACAGCGCTTTCTTCTATGAAAGGGAGAACTCTTTCGAGGCTTGCGGGCATGTCAGGATGGTGCAGGGCGACACTCTGTCGCTGACAAGCGAGAGAGCCTATTACGACGGCAACGACCAGATGGCGGAGGCGCGGCAGAACGTTGTGCTGAGGCATCGCGGCACAGTGCTCTATACAGACAGCCTGAACTATGACCGCCTCTACAACTTGGGCTATTTCTTCGACGGCGGAAGGATGGTTGACCGGAAAAACGTGCTTGTCGCAGACTGGGGCGAGTATGACACGAAGACGCGCAAGGCGGTGTTCAACTACAACGTGGTTTTGCGGAACGATGACTACACGATAAACACCGACACGCTGCACTACGACACACGCTCTTCGCTGGCAAGCGTTGCGGGGCCGTCGCGCATCGTCTCTGGCGACGACATAATCGACACCAAGTCTGGCTTCTATAACAGCAGGACGGGGGAGACGCGGCTGTTCGGGCGCAGCAAGGTGATGAACGGGGACAGGGAGATTACCGCCGACAGCCTTTTCTACAACGAGAAGACGGCGGTGAGCCGGGGCTTCAACAACGCGGTGTATGTTGACAGGGAGAACAACAACTCGCTGTCTTGCGACTATTTCCGGTACAACAGCGACACGGGGGAGGGCATGGCGACGCGGAAGGCACTGATGATGGACTTCTCGCAGAAGGACACTCTGTATGTACACGCCGACACGATACGCCTTTTCACATACAACATCAAGACCGACAGCGTGTACCGCACGACCCACTGCTACAACGGGGTGCGCGCATTCCGGCAGGACGTGCAGGCCGTGTGCGACTCGCTTGTGTACAACACCAAGGACTCTTGCATGACAATGTACCGCGACCCTATAGTGTGGAACGGCGACAGGCAGGTCCTCGGGGAGAAGATTGAGGTGTTTATGAGGGACTCAACGGTGGAGCGCGCGCATGTCACCGGACAGGCATTATCAATAGAGATGCTGAATGACAGCATACACTACAACCAGGTGTCGTCAAGCGAGATGTTCGCTTTCTTCGACAACGGTAAACTCGCCAGGACAGAGGCTGTCGGCAACGTGCGAACGGTGTTCTACCCCGTTGAGGAGAAGGACGGCTCGCTGATGTTGCTCAACTGTCTCGAGACGGACACCCTGAGAATGTTTATGAATGAAGGGAAATTGAGCAAGATATGGACTGCGCGCGCCGAAGGGACGGCTTACCCCATGACGCAGATACCGCCGGGAAAGGAGAAACTGGACGGCTTCGCGGTGTTCTATGCCATACGCCCCAAAGACAAGGATGACATTTTCGACCGCAGGGGGAAGAACGATGACGAAAGGCTGAAACCACAGATACGGCACGCCGCGCCGCTGCAACATATAAGGGACGGAAAGATGGAGACCGTGAAAGGTGAGGAGGTGACGCCGTGATGTGGCTGGGACAGAGCAAGCCGAGACGTTTCGAACACCGCATGATCTACGCGGACGACAGGAAACGGCTGGCCGGAGAGCTGAAGAAACGTGCCGGAGAGGAATGCAGCAGGGAGGAGGCCGCACGCGATTTCCACTTCTCTTTCGCAGACGGGAGGCACCGCAATGGCAGTAGTAGAGCCGGGAATGGCACAAACTTGCTGTTCTTTGTGGTTGTGCTGGCTGCAATGTTTATTGCAGTATTATACGCCCTTTCTTGAAAACGGAATAAGACAATGAGTGATGTAATACAACTTCTGCCGGACAGCGTGGCAAACCAGATTGCCGCTGGAGAGGTGATACAGCGTCCTGCATCAGTGATAAAGGAACTGGTGGAGAACGCGATAGACGCCGGCGCGACGGCCGTGGACGTAGTAATCGTTGATGCCGGGCGCACATTGATACAGGTGATTGACAACGGACGGGGCATGAGCGCCACTGACGCCCGCCTCGCCTTCGAGCGTCACGCCACGTCGAAGATACGCAAGGCAGACGACTTGTACGCGCTGCACACCATGGGATTCCGTGGCGAGGCACTTGCCTCGATTGCGGCGGTGGCGCAGGTTGAGCTGAAGACGAGGGCCGCCGGCGACGAGATTGGCACGCGGCTGACAATCAGCGGGTCGAGGGTGACGGGGCAGGAGCCGGTGTCATGCGCCGCAGGAAGCAACTTCTCGGTGCAGAACCTGTTCTTCAACGTGCCGGTGAGAAGGAAATTCCTCAAGTCGAACACCACCGAACTCAACAATATACTCGCCGCATTCGAGCGCATCGCGCTCGTTTACCCGCAGGTGGAGTTCACGCTGCACAACAACGGCGTCGAGGTGTTCAACCTCAGGGCGGGCAACACACACAGACGCATAGTGGATGTGTTCGGGAAGAAAATAGACCACGAACTGCTTCCCCTGAGCGTCGACACCGCAGTGTGCCGCATATCGGGCTTCGTCGGGAAGCCAGAGGCGGCACGCAGGAAGGGGGCGCACCAGTATTTCTTCGCCAACGGACGATACATGAGGCATGGCTTCTTCCACAAAGGAGTGATGCAGGCATACGAGCGTCTGATTGCCGCCGGCGACCAGATACCTTATTTTATATATTTCGAAATGCCCCCGGAGAACATAGACGTTAACATTCATCCCACCAAGACCGAGATAAAATTCGAGAACGAAGTGGCGATATGGCAGATACTGGCGGCTGCCGTGAAAGACGCGCTGGGACGCTTCAATGACGTGCCGGCAATAGATTTCGATGTGGAGGGGAAGCCCGGCATACCGGTGTTCACGTCCTCAGCCGACGGCTTGTCAGTGCCGAAGGTGGAATACAACCCGCACTACAACCCCTTCAAGGACACGCCCGGGGCTGCTACCCGTGACACCGGGGCAGACCGCAACTGGGAAAAACTTTACGAGGGACTTGCCCCGGACACAACAGTGGAAAGAAATATGTTCGGCGGTGAACAGCCGCAAGGCAATGCAATAATAGATGAGAAAGCCCCCACACATTATCAATATAAGGGGAGCTACATAATGACTGCCGTGAAGTCGGGGCTGATGATTATCGACCAGCATCGCGCGCACATACGCATTCTGTATGACAGATACATGCAGCAGATGGCTGACAGCGGACGGCATTCGCACAAGGTGCTGTTCCCCGAGACGGTGCAGTTCCCGCCGTCGGACATCGTCGTGTTGCAGAAAGTAATGCCGGAGATGGAACACCTCGGCTTCGGGATAAGCGACCTCGGCGGCGGCACATACGCGGTGAACGCCGTTCCGGCCGGCATCGACGGGCTTGATGTGAGCGCACTGATAAGGGACATGGTCGGGTCTGCCGTCGAAAACGGTTGCGCCGACACCACAGCCATAAACCATTCACTCGCGCTTAGCCTCGCCCGCAGTGCGGCCCTGCCAAAGGGACAGGTGCTGACCAACGATGAGATGGAGACCATAGTCAACGAACTGTTTGTCACCTCAGACGTGAACCACACACCCGACGGGAAACAGATACTTTGCATACTGCAGCAGCGAGAAATCGAGCAAATGCTTGGTTTAAATTGATGTAAAACGTTGTAATATGTCGAAAAACATCAGTTTTTTGGGGCTGCAAGCGAAATTTCTGCAAAAAAAGTGTTGCGTTTAGAAAAATATTATTAACTTTGCCGTCGAAAATGGTGAATTTATTTCATCAAGGCGAAGACTTTATGTATTTATCAATAAATGTTTTTTAGTTATGAGAAAAATTTTAATCGCATTGGCATTTGCCACAGTCTCTGTTGCAGGTTATGCACAGGACACTGACGCTAACTCGAAGTACAGCGTTGCAACAAATTCATTCTGGAGCAACTGGTTCATCCAGCTCGGCGGACAGTATGACGTATTCTATTCCGGTCAGGAGCACGGTCTCAACATGGGACAGTCCCTCGCAAAGGGCTTCCGTGGAAACTTCGAGGCTTCTGCAGCAATAGGCAAGTGGTTCTCTCCGGGTCTCGGTCTGCGCATCAAGGCATCCGGCATCTGGGGACGCACGGTAGGTACTTTCGAGGAGAGGGGCATGTACATTCCTAACGGCAAGTTTACCACCTACGGGCAGAGGATGGTTTCTGCAAGCAAGGGATTCAAGTACTGGACTGGCCAGGGTCAGGTGCTGTTCAACCTGAGCAACATGTTCCTTGGCTACAATCCTGACCGTGTGTGGAATTTCATTCCGTTCGCAGGTGCTGGCATCGCACGCAACTGCACCACCAACCGCTATGCAATGGGTCTCGGCGTTGGTATCCTGAACGAGTTCAACCTCTCAAAGCGCGTCGCTCTCAATGTTGAGGCCGGCTGGAACCGCTGGGAGGCAGACTTTGACGGCGTGTACACCGATGTTGACGAAGGCACACGTGGCTGGGATTCTCACGACAACGTACTCTATGCAGAGGTTGGTCTTACATTCAACGTTGGCAAGGTAGGATGGGATGCAATACCCGATGTTGACGCTATCCGCGCAGGATACGAGAGCCGCATCAACGACCTCAACAACATCATCCGCGACCGCGACGCTGAAATCGAGAGGCTGAAGAACATCAAGCCGGAAACAATCCGCGTGGAGAACAAGGCTGCTTCCCGCTTCGTTGCTACTCCTATCTCAGTATTCTTCAACATCGACAGAACAGAGATTGCAGAGCTCAAGGACCTCGTGAACGTTCGCGCACTTGCTGAATATGCAAAGGACACCGACAGCAACCTCCTCGTTACTGGTTATGCCGACAGCGCAACTGGTTCTGTAAAGCGCAACCAGTGGCTCTCAGAGAAGCGTGCTGACCGCGTGGCAGGCGAGCTCGTCAAGATGGGCATCAAGGAAAGCAAGATCCGCAAGGAGGCCAAGGGTGGCGTGAAGATCCTGTCTCCGATCAGCTACGACCGTCGTGCTACTGTTCAGGTTGTTGAATAATCTGAACGCTATCCGACAGTGTTAGCATAAAGGATATTTATAAGACATGCCTCCCCCGTTTCGTGGGGAGGCATTTTTTTGTCATGCAGGCATGCCCTCGTCTGCCATGGTATGCCGCACGGCACATGTTCACGAATGTCATAGCGGAGGAATTCTTGTTAAGTCCAAATCCGTCATTGTAGCCCTGACTGATTGCAGCCGGGTCGGACTGTCAGTACGAAAAGGAAAATCAGTGATGAAATGACAGTTTGCGCTAAATTAATGCGCTTTGCACAAAAAAATGCCGAAAAGTTTTGCAGCATTAAAAAAAAGCACTACCTTTGCACCGCTCTTGAAGACAAGAGGGCGTTTAGCTCAGCTGGTTTAGAGCGTCTGCCTTACAAGCAGAGGGTCGGCGGTTCGAATCCGTCAACGCCCACAACGGAAAAGGGTTTCGCTTCGTCCATGTAGCGAAACCCTTGCTGTATTTATCCGCTCCGTTGTTTTTTGCCCATCGTATCGTCTGTGAGATTTCGCATTGTCTTCTCGCACATCATGCAAACATGCTTTCCTCCGTAACATTTTTAACAAACCCAAACCAGGCATTGGGACACGAACTGATTGCAGCCGATCATTTGCCAAGGGGCATTAAGGCACAAGCGGCGCGGCAAATACGGCGAATTTACCCAGCAATTACGCCGTGTTTGGTTTACAATTACGGCGTGTTTGGTTTACAATTACGCCGTATTTGGTTTCCGTTTTGTTGTTGACTGGAAAATGATTTGTGGCGGGTTGTGTTTTTATATTGTATTGTCTGGAATCGGAATGTGCGTCTCCCGCCCGCCCATCGTTTTTTTCTTGAAGTATCCTGCTGCGCCTGCAAAAAACAACAGCCAGCCTGCTTGTCAACCGGCAGCAACCATTCCGGGCGACAATGACCGGTTTGTTGTCAGGCTCACCGTCTGTTTGCAGTGCTTATAATACCGCATTTCAATGCCGCAATTGAACTTTTTTCGTTTCTGCGGATAAAAAAAGTCCCAAAAGTTTGGCGGTTTCATCGAAAGGTGTTACCTTTGCAACGCTTTACAGAAAGCACGGGCGTTTAGCTCAGCTGGTTTAGAGCGTCTGCCCTACAAGCAGAGGGTCGGCGGTTCGAATCCGTCAACGCCCACTTGGCAAAATCCCGTTTCTCGCAGGAGATGCGGGATTTTTTTCAAAGAGTACAATTCAACTATAATATAAAGGATACGTTAATATAATATTTTTAACAGACAGCAGGATACGGCTTACCTTTCACGCGACAGTTTACATAGATATAATTATATTTCATTTTTTACAGACAATTCGGGAGAATAAAGATTAACAAGGAAAGACATGGACCTTAGTTTATTGACAGCAATATCGCCCATAGACGGCAGATACAGGACAAAGACAGACCCTTTGGCAGACTATTTCTCAGAGTACGCGCTCATACGCTACCGCGTGAGGGTGGAAATAGAATATTTCATAGCACTTTGTGAGCTGCCGCTACCGCAGCTGAAGGATTTCAACCGTTCACTTTTCGAACCCTTGCGCGACCTGTACCGCAATTTCAGCGAGAGCGACGCTCAGCGCGTGAAGGACATAGAGAAGGTGACGAACCATGACGTCAAGGCGGTGGAGTACTTTATCAAGGAACGCCTCGACGACATGGGAGGCTTCGACAGGTACAAGGAGTTCATCCATTTTGGGCTCACCTCGCAGGACATCAACAACACCGCCGTGCCGCTTTCCATGAAGGAAGCGATCGGCGACGTGCTCCTGCCGCAGGTCGAGGAACTCACGGCATTGCTCAACGGGTATGCTGATGAGTGGGCGGAGGTGCCGATGCTGGCAAAGACACACGGCCAGCCAGCCAGCCCGACGCGCCTCGGCAAGGAGGTGAGGGTGTTCGCATACCGCCTTGGGAAACAAACAGAGGCATTGCGGAACACGGAGATAACGGCGAAGTTCGGCGGCGCCACGGGAAATTTCAACGCCCACCATGTGGCTTACCCGGAGTATGACTGGCGCGAGTTCGGCAACCGCTTCGTGAGCGGGAAACTCGGGCTCGTGCGCGAGCAGTACACCACGCAGATAAGCAATTACGACCAGATGGGAGCCGTGTTCGATGCGCTGCGCCGCATAAACACGGTTATAACCGACCTTGACCGCGATTTCTGGATGTATATCTCGATGGAATATTTCAAGCAGAAGATAAAGGCCGGCGAGGTTGGGTCGAGCGCCATGCCGCACAAGGTGAACCCCATAGACTTTGAGAACAGCGAGGGAAACCTCGGCGTCGCCAATGCAATACTGCAGTTCCTCGCGCAGAAACTGCCTGTCAGCAGGCTGCAGCGCGACCTCACCGACTCAACGGTGCTGCGCAACATCGGCGTGCCCGTGGGGCACAGCGTCATAGCAATACAAAGCACGATGAAGGGACTGCGCAAACTTATCCTCAACGAGGAGAAGATAAATGCCGACCTCGACAACAACTGGGCAGTCGTGGCAGAGGCCGTGCAGACAATCCTCCGCCGCGAGGCCTATCCCAATCCTTACGAGGCGTTGAAGGCACTCACGCGCACCAACAAGAAGGTGACCGAGGAAACCATGCACGCCTTCATAGAAAATCTCGACGTCAGCGAGGCCGTGAAGGCAGAGATGCGTGCCATCACCCCGCACAACTATACAGGAATTTGATATTTATTTTTAACATAGAAAAAAACGAACAAAACGCCGTGAGGCATTAAACAATCAAGATTATGGCAGAAGATTTGGAAAACAAGAATGATGGTTTGTCATCAGAGAAGGACGAAAGCCGCGAAGGCAACCGTCCCGAAGCAGGTTATCAGAGGGATTACCACAGTACCGGCCGCACGCCGAGGCCTCGCATACGCACGCCGCGCCCGGTGGAAGGTCGCGGCGAGAGCCAGGACGACGGAGGGTTCCGTCCCGACGGGTTCGGCTCGGGTCTGCAGGGCGATGACGGCCAGCGTGCATACCGTCCGCGCATACAGCAGGGCGGCTATCAGCCGCGCGGCGGCTACCAGCAACGCCAGCAGGGCGGCTACCAGCCTCGCGGCGGCTACCAGCAACGTCAGCAGGGCGGCTACCAGTCCCGTGGCTATCAGCCGCGTGAGCAGGGCGGCTACCAGTCCGGTGAGCATGGTGGCTACCAGCAACGTCAGCAGGGCGGTTACCAGCCGCGCGAGCATGGCGGTTACCAGTCCCGTCAGGAAGGTTACCAGCCACGCCAGCAGGGCGGCTACCAGCCGCGCGGTGGCTATCAGCAACGTCAGCAGGGCGGTTACCAGCCGCGCGAGCAAGGTGGCTACCAGCCCCGCCAGCAAGGTGGCTATCAGCCACGCGGCGGCTACCAGCAACGTGGTTACCAGCCCCGACAGCAGGGTGGCTATCAGCCTCGTGGCGGCTACCAGCAAGGCGGCTACCAGCCTCGCCGCCAGGGCGGCTACAATGCCGGTGGGTATGGCTACCGGCCGCGCCCGCAGGGATACGACCCTAACGCGAGTTTCGCCATGAAGAAACGCATAGAATACAAGGAGGAGCACATCGACCCTAACGAGCCGATACGCCTGAACAAGTTCATATCCAATGCCGGAGTGTGCAGCCGGCGCGAGGCCGACATCCACATCACTGCCGGAGAAGTCACCGTAAACGGCGAGGTGGTAACCGAACTGGGCACGAAGGTGCTGCGTTCTGACAAGGTGATGTTCAAGGGAGAGGACGTATCCCCGGAGAAGAAAGTGTATATCCTGCTCAACAAGCCGAAGGATTATGTCACCACTTCCGATGACCCGCAGCAGCGCAAGACCGTCATGGACCTTGTTGCCAACGCCTGCCCCGAGCGCATCTATCCCGTCGGCAGGCTCGACCGCAACACAACCGGCGTGCTGCTGCTCACCAACGACGGCGACATGGCCTCGAAGCTGACACACCCCAAGTTCCTAAAGAAGAAGGTGTACCATGTGTTCCTCGACCGTCCGGTGGCACAGGAAGACATCGACCAGATAAAGGAGGGTGTCGAGCTCGAGGACGGCGAGGTGCATGCCGATGCTATGGAGTATGCCAACGACGGCATGGACAAGAAGCAGGTGGGCATCGAGATACACAGCGGCAGGAACCGCGTCGTCCGGCGCATCTTCGAGAAATTCGGCTACCGTGTGCTAAGGCTCGACCGCGTTCTCTTCGCCGGTCTCACCAAGAAGAACCTGCGCCGTGGCGACTGGCGTTTCCTTACCGAGCAGGAAGTTGACATGCTCCGCATGGGGGCGTTCGAGTAATACGGCGGCATGATGTGTCACAAGTTACCCGCCGTGGCGGCTGTCGCGGCGGGACACCATATAAAAAGACTGAAATGAAAAGGACAAGAATAGTTGACGTCCTGAAAGATACCGGTTACGGTAAGGACGTGTGTGTGAAAGGATGGGTGCGCACCCACCGCTCGAGCAAGGCTGTCGATTTCATAGCGCTCAACGACGGCTCGACGATAAACAACGTGCAGGTGGTGGTTGACGCCGGTGTCGTTGACGACGACACGCTGAAGAAGATCACCACCGGGGCTTGCATCGGCGTTACGGGCAAACTCGTTGAGAGCCCGGCAAAGGGCCAGGCATCCGAGATCCACTGCAAGAGCATCGAGATTTACGGGCTGTGCGGCAGTGACTACCCGATGCAGAAGAAGGGACAGACGTTCGAGTACATGCGCCAGTATGCCCATCTGCGCCTGCGCACAAACACCTTCGGGGCTGTAATGCGCATACGTCACAACATGGCAATCGCCATACACCGCTATTTCCACGAGCATGGCTTCTTCTATTTCCACTCGCCGCTGATAACGGCAAGCGACTGCGAGGGAGCCGGACAGATGTTCCAGGTGACGACGAAGAACCTGTATGACCTGAAGAAGGACAAGGACGGGAAGATACTGTATGACGATGATTTCTTCGGCAAGCAGACATCGCTCACGGTGAGCGGACAGCTCGAGGGCGAACTTGGCGCGACGTCACTCGGCGCGATTTACACCTTCGGCCCCACCTTCCGTGCCGAGAACAGCAACACTCCGCGCCACCTGGCAGAGTTCTGGATGATAGAGCCGGAGGTCGCATTCATAGACCTCGACGAACTGATGGACCTTGAGGAGGACTTCATAAAATATTGCGTCAGGTGGGCTCTGGACAACTGCCGCGACGACCTCGAGTTCCTGAACAAGTTTGTTGACAAGTCACTGATACAGCGTCTTGAGGGCGTGCTGAAGGACAATTTCGTGCGGCTCACCTACACGGAGGGCGTCGGGATATTGCAGGAGGCCATCAGGAACGGCAGGAAGTTCGAGTTCCCATGCCAGTGGGGCGACGACCTTGCGAGCGAGCATGAGCGCTATCTCGTGGAGGAATACTTCAAGAAGCCAGTAATAATGACCGACTACCCGAGGGACATCAAGGCGTTCTACATGAAGATAAACGAAGACGGAAAGACCGTGCAGGGCACCGATGTGCTGTTCCCGCAGATCGGGGAAATCATCGGCGGCTCGGTGCGCGAGGAGAACTACGACAAGCTCATGGCTGAAATCAACCGCCGCGAGTTGCCTATGAAGGACATGTGGTGGTATCTCGACACGCGCAGGTATGGCACCTGTCCCCACGGTGGGTTTGGCCTCGGCTTCGAGCGTCTGATACTCTTCGTGACTGGTATGCAGAACATACGCGACGTCATACCATTCCCGAGGACGCCGAAGTCGGCAGACTTCTAATCCCTTGTCGTGGCGACATGCCGCCCGCTGATTGTGGTCGCGGCGTGTTTGTGCCGGTGATATACAAAGGGGAAGCGCGCGCAACGTCATGCTGCAAGTCATCCTTGCGGCCTGGCGTTTGCGCGCGCTTCCCCTTTTCCTGTCTCTTGCCGGTCTGGGTCGTCGTCCTTTCGGATCACTCCGCCCCGCCCTCCAGCAGTCCGTCCCGCATCTTTATGGTGCGGTCGGTTATAGCGGCGAGAGCCTCGTCGTGCGTCACGATGACGAAAGTCTGCCCGAACTTGTCGCGCAGGTCGAAGAACAGTTGGTGCAGCTCGGCCTTGTTCCTCGAGTCGAGCGACCCCGAAGGCTCGTCGGCAAGTATAACTTCAGGGTTGTTCATCAGTGCCCTTGCCACTGCCACGCGCTGTTTCTCGCCGCCCGACAGTTCGGCAGGCTTATGCCCGGCGCGGTCTGCGAGTCCCATGAAGTCGAGCAGTTCCTTTGCCCTTTTCCTTGCCTCGCCCTTGCCCTTCCCGGCGATGTATGCCGGTATCATTATGTTCTCCATTGCCGTGAACTCCGGCAGCAGCTGGTGAAACTGGAACACGAAGCCTATGTGCCTGTTCCGGAAGTCAGCCAGTTTGCCCTTTGTCATCGACGATAGGTCAGCCCCGCCGATGCACACAGTCCCGCTGTCCGGCTTGTCGAGTGTGCCGATAATCTGCAGCAGGGTGGTCTTTCCCGCCCCGCTCGGCCCCACGATGCTCACTATCTCGCCCTTTCCGATGTGCATGTCGATGCCCTTCAGCACCTGCAGAGATCCGAAGCTCTTCCTTATTCCCTTGATGTCAATCATATCATTGTTACGTTATTTTCTTGCCGGCCTTTTCCTGCCGTCATCGTTTCACTTTCTTTATCCACTCCGCCAGTTGCTCATACGCGCTCTTGTCCTCGAAGTGCTGCGGCTTTGCGAATGTCATCTCGCCCATCGGGTCGCCGTACTGGTCGGGGAAAAGTATCATTATGTTCTTCCCTGTGAAGAATTTGGTGATCTCCTCCGGCAGCCGTTCCAGTGCGTTCTTGTATGACACCGTACCCTTCCTTGCCGCCACCACCACGAAGAGATGGTCGCCGGCAATCGTCCCGGCGAGATCCCGCAGCCCCACCCAGTGGTCCATTTCGGCATATCCGGCGCGCGCTTCCGGGTGGCGGTTGTTGACGTACTGCCTTATCAGTTGCAGCGTGTCGCCCCTGCCGTGGAACTGAATCCTGCACTCAAGGTTGTCCGCCAGCCGCGATATGCGCTCCAGCCATCGGTGGAAGCCCGGCTCGAACTGCGCCCTCGACGGCACCGCCACCAGTATTCGCCGTATGGTGTTTATCGGCTGCACGAGCCTCACCATCATTATCTGGCGGTTCAGCCCGTTGTACAGGTTCTGGTGGAACTCACCCCAGAACCTGGCAGACACCTCCCTGTGCGTGTGCATTCCTATTATTATCTCGCTCGCCTGCAGCTCCTTGAATGCGTGTTTTATGCCGTTTGCGATGTTCGCCGCCACGCGCACCTGCGTCTGCATTTCCACGTCGGCGGCCGCAGCCACCCTCGTCATGTCCTCCAGCAGGCGTTTTCCCGCTTTCTGGCTCGCCGTCATGTTCTCGTCGTCATACACAACGTTCAGCCCCACCAGCCCCCGGTTCAGTTTCGTGTTGCGCATCAGTATGGCCATGTTGACGAGCCGCTCGGAATACTCCGGATATTTCATCGGTATCAGGATTCTCTCGTCATCGTCCTGCCCGTCGTCGTCCGCCATGTCATTGTCGCGCAGCGTTATGTCCTGTGCCGCCCATTCCGTCACCAGTGTTGATATTATGCACGTTGCGAGTATCATCACCACCACGCTGTTTACCATGTTGTCGTCAATCATTTTCATCCCGTTTCCGGCATCCATCTCCATCCCCACCATCAGCATGGCTATCGCGCCGGCGGCGTGTGCCGACGTCAGGCCGAACATCATGTGGCCCGACGACACCGGCAGCCTGCACAGGCGGCACGACAGATATGCGGCTGCCGCCTTGCCGGCCACGCCGAAGAACACCATCGCCGCCACGACGGCAATTATCCCTCCGCCGTCGAACAGCACGCCCACGTTGACGAGCATCCCCACGCCGATGAGGAAATAAGGTATGAAAAGCGCGTTGCCGATGAACTCGATCCTGTTCATCAGCGGCGACAGGTGCGGTATGTACCGGTTGAGTATCAGTCCGGAAAGGAATGCGCCGAAAATGCCCTCAAGCCCTGCGGCGTTGGTCAGCACCGCGCTCATGAACATCATCGACATGACGAATATGAACTGCATCACGGCATCGCTGTAATTGCGCAGGAACCATCGCGCAAGGCGCGGTATGGCAAACGTCAGGAATGCGCACACCAGCACGATTTTCGCTGCGAACCACGTCCAGAACATTGTGCCGCCGCCCTTGCCTGCCGCTGAGGCCACTGCGGCCATCACCACGAGCGCGAGGAAGAGGGCGGCCATTGTCGCGCCGACGCTGAGCATCACGCCCGGCTTGCGCTGCAGCCCGTAGCGCAGCACGACGGGGTAGGCCACGAGCGTGCTGGAACCCATTATGCAACTCAGTATCAGTGCCGGCACACAGGAATACCCGAACAGCAGCGTCACCGCGAGGTATATCAGTGCAAAGGGCATGGCAAACGACAGGAGCGCGAACACGGCGAGGCTCCTGCGCTTTTTCTTCATCCCCTCGAAGTCAATCTCGAGTGCGGCGAGGAACATGATGTAGTACATCCCCACCTTGCCGAACAGTTCGAACGAGTCGTCGCGCGACAGGATGTTCAGCCCATACTGCCCGAGCAGCACCCCGGCAAGCACCATGCCGATGATGTGCGGTATCCTCAGCTTGCCCATTATGACCGGGGCAAGGAGTATGATCAGCAGCACCACGAAGAAAATCATCGTGGGGTCGGTGATGGGGAAATATTGGCTTGGGCTGAACATGATGCTTCTCGTTTCGCATACAAAATTACGAAAAATAAACTTATCGTGCGCGGAATACACCGGAAAGTTGTATTTTTGCAGTGGATTTTAAACATTTATGGCGTATGAAAGTAGCAATAGTGGGCGCAAGTGGCGCCGTAGGACAGGAATTCCTCCGCATACTCGGCGAGCGTGACTTTCCCATCGACGAGCTGTTGTTGTTCGGCTCGGGGCGTTCCGCCGGCACGAGATACACGTTCCGTGGGAAGGAGACCGAGGTGAGACTGCTGCGTCACGGCGACGATTTCCGTGGCGTTGACATAGCCTTCACATCGGCGGGCGCCGGCGTGAGCAGGGAGTTTGCGGGCGACATAACGAGGCACGGCGCGGTGATGATAGACAACTCGAGCGCGTTCCGCATGGACGACGGCGTGCCGCTCGTGGTCCCGGAGTGCAATGCCGCCGACGCGCTGGAACGCCCGCGCGGCATAATCGCCAACCCGAACTGCACCACGATAATGATGGTGGTGTGCCTTCAGCCGATAGAGAGGATAGCACATATCAGGCGCGTTCGCGTGGCGTCTTACCAGAGCGCGTCGGGAGCGGGGGCTGCGGCGATGGCAGAGTTGCAGCAGCAGTACCGCGAGACGGTGGAGACGGGCGAGGTGAGGACCGTCAGCAAGTTCGCGCACCAGCTGGCATACAACGTCATACCGCAGATTGACGTGTTCCAGCCGAACGGCTACACCAAGGAGGAGATGAAGATGTTCCACGAGACGCGCAAGATAATGCACAGCGACGTGTGCTGCTCGGCGACGTGTGTCAGGGTCAGCACCCTGCGCTCGCACTCCGAGAGTGTGTGGATAGAGACCGAGAGCCCCGTGACGGTCAGCCAGGCACAGGCCGCCTTCGCCGCCGCCCCCGGTGTAACGCTCGAGGACGACCCGGCAAACCTCGTCTATCCGATGCCGCTGGACACCGCCGGGAAGGACGACATCTTCGTGGGGCGTGTGCGCAAGGACATTGCCGACGAGAACGGCCTCACGTTCTGGCTGTCAGGCGACCAGATACGCAAGGGCGCGGCGCTGAACGCCGTGCAGATTGCCGAATACCTGCTGAAAGCAGGCTCGCTGAAGTGACACTCGCGCGCAACGGCACTCGCATATTTCCGCCATCGCGCCAGGCATCGGGAGGACGGGAGTGGCATGGCGAATATGTGAGGAAACATGGCGCGCTGGCGTGCCATGTCAGGAAAAAACATTATATTTGCGACATAATGAATGACAGCAATGTATTGAAATGAAGAAAAATCCAACTTTGACCACAGCACTGCTCCTTGTTGGCATGTTGCTGGCGGCGTTGCCGCTGGGCTCTGAGGCGAACGAGCCGCGCATACGGCTGGTGCATGACTGGAAGCCGGGAATGATAGTCGATGAGCGGGAGGTCATGGCGACCGGGCTGGAACGCCTCTTCCTCGTCTGCGACGTGGACGACGGCGTATGGGCGAGGATGAGCGGCAGGTCATGGAGGAAGGGGTGTCCCGTTGGCCGCCGCGACCTGCGCTACCTGCGGCTGCTGCACCGGAACGCCAAGGGACAGACACAGACCGGCGAGATGGTGGTGAATAAGAAAATCGCGGAGCGCGTGACAGCGGTTTTCAGGGAACTTTACCTCAGTGACTACCGCATAGAGAGCATCTTCCTCGTTGACAGATACGGTGGAGACGACGAGAAGTCGATGGCGGCAAACAACACGTCGTGCTTCAACTACCGCAGGGTGGACGGGACGTCAAAACTGTCGAGACACGCCTACGGTGCGGCAATAGACATCAACCCACGCTATAACCCGTATGTCAGGGGGCGCAGGGTGTCGCCGGACAACGGGGCGAAATATGCCTTCAACCGGCAGGCGAGGAAGGATATTCCGTACAAGATCGACCGCAGCGACCTGGCATACAGGCTGTTCACCAAGGCCGGCGCGACGTGGGGAGGAAACTGGAAGACCATGAAGGACTATCAGCATTTCCAGTTCCCGCTGTGATTCCCGTGCGCCGGGAACATCTCTGACACCGTCGCGACAACCATGAAAAACAAACGCCGTATGAGGAAAACGTCATGTGTCCTGCATTTGCTTGCAGTGACAATGCTCGCAGCCGTGTATGCACCGACGGCGCGCGCACAGGATGGCACGCACTCGTGGGAGCGCCTGCTCGCCGAGGTGATGTCTATAGAGGACAGCGAGTCGGCGTCGTGGCAGGAGACTTACGACATGCTGTGCGAGCTGGAGCAGCACCCGATCGACCTGAACAGCGCGACGCGCGGGGACATAGAGTCGATACCTTTCCTCAACGAGAGGCAGGTGATGGACATCTGCGAGTATCTTTACAAGTACGCGCCGGTGAAGTCGCTCGGCGAGCTGGCTATGATAGAGTCGCTCGGCTACTACCAGCGCGAGTTGCTGAGCCATTTTGTCGTCCTCGGGGAGGTGCCCGGCAGGCATTTCCCGTCACTGGGCAACATCTTGCGGCACGGCCGTCACGAGGCGTTGGCGACGGCGAAGATACCATGCTACAGGCGGAAGGGCGACGACAATGGATACCTGGGCTACCAATACAAGCACTCGGTGAAATACACATTCTCATACGGCCAGTGGGTCAAGGCAGGGTTCCTCGGGTCGCAGGATGCCGGCGAGCCGTTCTTCGCCGCAGGCAACGGGGCTGGCTATGACTTCTATTCCTTCTACGCGCAGGTTCGCGACATGGGGCGGCTGAAGAATGTTGTCGTGGGTCGCTACAAGGCGAAGTTCGGCATGGGGCTCGTGATGAACAGCGACTTCCTGATGGGGAAGGCGGCTGCGTCGCAGCAGTTCGGCGGCAAGGCGTACAGCATAAGGGTGCATTCCTCGCGCATGGAGGCTAACTACATGCAGGGCGCGGCGGCGACGGTGGCGGTGACAAGGTGGCTCGATGCCACGGCGTTCGCGTCGCTCCGGCATATTGACGCGACGCTCAACAAGGACTCCACCATCGCCACGATACTCACAAGCGGATACCACCGCACGCCTGCCGAGATGGCAAGGAAGGGCAACTCGTCGGTCGCGGCAGGTGGGCTCAACGTGTGCTTCCGGCGTGGTGGGCTGCGCGTTGGTGCCACGGCGGTGTTCTCGCGGCTGTCGAGGGAACTGCGCCCCGATACCTCCGCGCCGTTCCGGCGCTTCTATCCCGCCGGGAGAAATTTCTGGAATGCCTCCGTCGACTATGGCTACACCGCACCCCGGTGGCAGCTGACGGGGGAGACGGCAACGGGCAACTGCGGGGCGGTGGCGACGATAAACGCATTCTCTTGCAGGATTTCCGACGGCCTTGATGTCATGGCTCTGCAGCGCTTTTACTCCAAGGAGTATTATTCGCTCTATTCCGAGGCGTTCAGTGAGGGTGGGAGAGTGCAGGACGAGAGCGGCCTGTACCTTGGGCTGAACTGGCATCCGTCGGCCTCTTTCCGCGTGAACGGGTACTTTGACATGGCTTATTTCCCGTGGCCCAAGTACCAGGCGGCGTTCGCCTCGCACGCATACGACTGTTTCGTGCAGGCCTCCGGCGCATTCGGCAGGTGGGACTTCACGGCGAGATACCGCTTTAAGGCGCGCGGTAAGGACAACCAGAAAAAGACCGCCCTGACAAACCGCGTGGAGCAGCGGGGGCGCGTCGCCGTGGGGTATGACGGCGGTGTGTGGAGCGCGAGGACACAGGCCGACGTGGCGCACGTCTCATACAAGAGGGACGACTTCGGCTGGATGGTGAGCGGGATGTTCTCATGCAGACCGGTTAGCCTGCTGTCCGTCACGTCAAGCGTGGCATACTTCAACACCGACTCATTCGATGCCCGGATATACACATACGAGCGCGGCCCGCTCTACACCTTCAACTTCCCCTCATTCTACGGCGAGGGCATCCGCTATTCGCTGTTCGCGCGCGCCGACCTGTCAAGAAAGGTCATGGTAATTGCCAAGGCCGCCGTCACCGACTATTTCGACCGTGCCTCCATCGGCACGGGACTACGGCAGATAGCGCACTCGTCGATGGCAGACATCGAGCTTCAGCTGCGGCTGAAGTTCTGACCATTCCACAAAAGTATCGAGGCTGTGTCGTAATAAACACAGCCCTTTTACTCTGTTGGTTTTCAGTGACTTGCGCCATGTAGGCACGCCCTCTGCACAGTGATGCACATACCGGACAAAATTATCTGTGCTGACCGTGATGCTTGCTGACTTGCATGGCGCGGGTCACTACGCGAATGTCTCGAGGAATTTCACTGTTCCCTCCACCCGCACCCATGTCATTGTCGCGGGCAGCAGCAGTGTGTTGCCGGCGCGGAAGGGGATGGTGTCGCCGCTGTCATCTGTGATTTGCCCGTCGCCTGCCAGTGCTATGAGTATCACGAAGGAGTCGAGCCCGGAGTAGTCGAGCGTCATAGGCTCGTCGAGGTCATAGACCGAGGTGTGGAAATGCTGGCATTCGACGAGCGTCACGCCCATGTTCTTCTGCGGTGTGTAGTGTGTGCGGTAGTCGTCCTCCACGGCGTAGTCGATGCTCTCGGCGGCCTCCCGTGTGTGCAGCTGTCGGCAGTTGCCGTCGCTGTCCCGTCGCTTGTAGTCGTAGATGCGGTATGTCACGTCGCTCGTCTGCTGTATCTCTGCGAGGAAGCAGCCCGACCGTATGGCGTGTATCCGCCCCGAAGGCAGGAAGAACACGTCACCCTCGCTGACGTCATATTCCGCGAGTGCGCCGCAGATGGTGTCGTTTGCCACCATTTCACGGTATTCATCGGGTGTGATGTTCCGTTTCAGCCCGCAGTAGATTGCCGCCCCGGGGTCGGATGCCATCATGTACCACATCTCCGTCTTGCCGCGCTGCCTGCCGTGGCGGCGCGCCACCTCGTCGTTGGGATGCACCTGTATCGAAAGGTCACGGCGTGCGTCTATGAACTTGACGAGCAGCGGGAACTCGTTGCCGAAGCGTCTGTAGTTCTCCCTGCCCACGAGTTTCTCCTTCATTTCCGCCACAATGTCGTTCAGCCGCCGTCCCTTCATCTGCCCCTCGCAGACGACGGTCTCGCTGCCTTCCACTCCCGATATTTCCCAGCTCTCGCCCACGCTCTGCATGTCGGAGTCGCTTTTCTTGAATGGAACAATCCTGTCCCCTCCCCATATTGTTTGCTTCAGAATTGGCTCAAACCTTAGTATTTGCATAGAGTATGTGTCTTAGTTGTCTTTCCAGAATGCAGACGTGAACAGCACCACCACGGTGATTATCTCGAGACGCCCCATGAGCATCAGTATCGAGAGCAGCCATTTCACCATGTCGGGCAGCACGTCCCACGGCATTGTCGGTCCAATCTCGTTACTCAGCGCGGGACCCACGTTGCTTGCGCAGCTTAGCGCGATGGTTATTGCGCCCGCGCTGTCGATGCCGTATAGCATCATGACGAAATATGCTATGAAACACAGCATTATATACAGCACGAGGAATGTAAGAACCGACAACTGCACGTTGTATGTTATGTTTCGGCCGTCTACTTTCACGGGCAGTACCGCGCGTGGGTGCAGCACGCGCTTGAACTCGTTGAGCATCATTTTCAGCACCATCACCCCGCGCACGCATTTGAAACCGCCGCTCGTGCTGCCCGCGCAGCCGCCGAAGAACATGCAGACGCATAGAAAGGCCCATGTGGCGTGTGGCCATGCCCCGGAGTCATCGCTGTAGAAGCCTGTCGTTGTTATGAACGAGACCACTTGGAACAGTGCGCTTCGCAATGCGTCGCTTACGTTGTAGCCGCTGGAGCGCACTAATAAAAACGTGATGGACAGTGTTGAAACTGCTATTATGGTTATGTAAAGCCGCAACTCGGAGTTCTTGAAGAACGATTTCACCTTGCCCTTGAAGAACAGTGCGTAGAGCAGCCCGTAACTGATTCCCGAGAGGAGCATGAACGCGGTGATGATGTATTCTATCGTGGCGGAATTGAAATACGCCACAGATGTGTCGTGGGTGGCGAACCCCCCGGTGGCGGTTATTGCCATAGAGTAGTTCACGCTGTCAAAAAGTCCCATGCCGGCGGCGAAAAGACTGCACACGCACGCGATGTTAAGCACTATGTACATGCTCCAAATCCACTTTGCCGTTGTCTTCAGCCTTGGGTGCATCTTTGAGCGTATCGGCCCCGTCGCCTCGGCGGAGAACACCCTCATGTTGCCTCCCACGAGCGACGGTATGATGGCAATGGTGAAGAACACTATGCCGAGGCCGCCAATCCAGTGTGTCAGCGACCGCCAGAACTTCAGTGCGTGCGGCAGCCGCTCGACGCTGTCTATGACGCTCGCCCCGGTGGTGGTGAAGCCTGACATCGTTTCAAAATAAGCGTCGGAGAAGTCCGGCAGATACCCTGTTATGTACAATGGCAGCGCGCCGAAGAAACTGAACAGCACCCACACCATCGTCACCAGCAGGTAGGCCTCGCGCCGCCCCAGGCTGTCAACGGCATCCCTGCCGAGATAGCGGAACACCAGCGCGCCGGCCACCGTGATGAATGTTGAGAAGACGAAGCCCGGTGTGTCCGTCTCGCCGTAGCACAGCGACATGACGGTGCACAACGCCATCATGAATGCCTCGATGTAGAGCAACTGTCCGAGTATCTTGTATATTATCCTGGCGTTCAGCATTTGAAGAACTTTTCAATCTTTGTCATGTTGATGTTGTGGCAGAACACCACCACCACGTCGCCAGCCTCTATCCGTGTCATGCCGCTCACGAGGTGTCCCACTCCGTTGCGGACGAGGCCTCCGATGGCAGCGCCCTGCGGCAGGCCGAGTTCCGAGACGCTCTTGCGTGTCACCTTCGAGCCGGGCTGTGCGGTGAACTCTGCCACGTCGGCATTGGCAGTGGTGAAGAACTTGATGTTGCTCACGCTGACATCCTCGTCCAGCATCATCTGGTATATCTTGCTTGCCGCGATGGCCTTCTTGTTGACTATGGTGCCTATGTCGAGGCTCTCGGCAGTGCTTACATAGTCCATGTTCTCGACCACCGCCACCGTCTTGCGAACTCCCATGCGCTTTGCCGTTAGGCAGGCAAGTATGTTAGTCTCGGCGTTGTCCGTCAGTGCCACGAAGGCCTGCGTGTTGCCGATGCCCTCTTCGCGCAGGAGTGCGAGGTCGCGGCCGTCGCCGTTGATCACCATGACGTGCTTGTTGTCAATCAGTTCGTTGAGTTCCTCGCACCGTGCCTCGTCCTTTTCGATGATCTTGGCGTTCATATACTCCGGCAGTTTCGCCATCGCCCTGACCGCCGTTATCCCTCCGCCCATCACCATGACGTTCTTCACGTCGACGTAGTGTTCCTTTCCCACTATCTTGCGAACGTATGATATGGTGTCGCGCTTGGTCATGAAATACACCATGTCGTGCATTTTCAGCACGTCGTTGCCTCGCGGTATGATGGTCTCGTCGCCGCGTTTCACGGCGACGACATAATAAGGTGTCTCAGGTTTCGACAGTTCCCTCAGTGGCGTGTTGAGTATCTCCGCCGTCTCGCGCATCTTTATGCCGAGCATAACGAGCGAACTGTTATGCACGTCCCACCGCTGTCTCACCCAGCTCATCTTCAGTCCGTTGCAGATGTCGTCGGCGGCAAGGTTCTCCGGGTATATCATCGAGTCGATGCCCACTTGCCTGAAGAACGCTGCGTTTTTCTCATTGAGGAAATCGTTGTCGTCAATCCTTGCCACCGTCTTCCTCGCTCCGAGAGCGTGCGCCATCATGCAGCAAGTTATGTTGAGGTGCTGGTCTGGCGTTACGGCGATGAACAGGTCGGCATTGTGCGTCCCAACTTCCTCAAGGGTCTTGAAGCTTGCCGGCGAGCCAAGGTATGTCATGAGGTCGTAGTCGCCGCTGATGCCGGCGAGCCTTCCCTCGTTATCGTCAATCAGCACCGTGTCGTGGTTGCTGCGCGACAGCAGTTTTGCCAAGTGCGTGCCTATGGCGTATGCCCCTGCTATTATTATTTTCATCTCTTATGGGAAATTATGTTCCGAACGAATTTGTCTGTGCTTGCCGTTGCCTCATTGTGCCTCCTGATGTCTTCCGTCACCTCCGACGGCCTTCCTTATGCTCTCCACGTCGAGTCCCGCCAGCCGTTGCAGTTCCGGCACAGTGCCGTGCTCCACGAAGCTGTCCGGCAGTCCGAGGCGTGTCGTTTGCGGCGCGTACCCGTGGTCCGCCATCCATTCGAGCACCGCTGAGCCGAAGCCACCGCTGCGCGCTCCGTCCTCGATGGTCACGATGCGCTTGAACCGCCGTCCCACCTTGTCGAGTATCTCCTCGTCGAGCGGTTTCACGAAGCGCATGTCGTAGTGTGCGGCTGACACGTCCATGCTTTCGAGAGCCTTTTCCACCGACACGCCGGTCGGTCCGTAACTGAGGACTGCCACGTCATCGCCGTCGCGCAGCCGCCGCCCTTTGCCCACGGGGATTTCCTCGAGCGGGCAGCGCCAGTCAACCACCGAGCCGCGTCCGCGCGGGTAGCGTATCACGAACGGGCCCTTGCCGGGCAGTTGCGCCGTGTACATCATGCGGCGCAGCTCCGGCTCGTTCATCGGCGAGGCGATGGTTAGGTTCGGCACGGCCCGCAGCGCGGCGATGTCAAACGCGCCGTGGTGCGTCGGGCCGTCCTCGCCAACGAGTCCGGCGCGGTCGAGGCAGATGACGACAGGCAGACGCAGCAGCGCCACGTCGTGGATTATGTTGTCGTATGCGCGCTGCGAGAATGCGCTGTAGATGTTGCAGAAGGGCTGCATCCCGTCCTTTGCCATTCCTCCGGAGAACGTCACGGCATGGCCTTCGGCGATGCCCACGTCGAACGCCCGGTCGGGCATCTCCTTCATCATTATGTTCATCGAGCATCCGCTCGGCATGGCAGGCGTCACCCCCACGATGCGCGGGTTCTGCCTTGCCAGTTCCACGAGTGTCTCCCCGAACACGTCCTGGAATTTCGGCGGCATGTTGCTCGTGTCCGTCTTCTGCCGCTCCCCCGTCTCCGGGTCGAATTTCCCCGGCGCGTGCCATATCGTGGCCTGCTGTTCCGCCGGCCTGTATCCGTAGCCCTTCCTCGTGTGCAGGTGCAGCAGTTTCGGGCCCTCCATGTCCTTGAGCCGCCGCAGCAGCCGCACTATTTCCTTGACGTTGTGTCCGTCGAACGGCCCGAAATACCTTATGTTGAGTCCCTCGAAGATGTTCTGCTGTCCGCTGATGGCGCTTTTCGCCGCGTTGCCGAGCCTTATCAGCCCCTTGCGGCGGTCGTCCTTCAGGTAGCCTTTGCCCTTCAGCCATTTTGACGCCTTGTAGCGCAGGCGGTTGTATGTCTCGCCGGTGTTCAGCTCGAGCAGCATTTGCTTCATTCCGCCCACCGACCTGTCGATTGACATGTTGTTGTCGTTCAGTATTATGAGCAGGTTGTTCGGTGTGCTTGACACGTTGTTCAGTCCCTCGAATGCCAGTCCGCCGCTCATCGCCCCGTCCCCGATGACTGCCACCACATGGCGGCGTTGGCTGTTGTCATGGCCGCCGGCGTTCAGTTTCTCCGCCGCCACCGCCATTCCCAGCGCTGCCGAGATGCTGTTCGAGGCGTGTCCGCACGCGAATGTGTCGTAAGGGCTTTCTTCCGGCGACGGGAATGGGCGTATGCCGCCGAGTTTCCTGTTGGTGCAGAACACATCGCGCCTGCCTGTCAGTATTTTGTGTCCGTAGGCCTGGTGCCCCACGTCCCACACGATGCGGTCTTCCGGCGTGTTCATCACATAGTGCAGCGCCACGGTGATTTCCACGGCGCCAAGGCTCGATGCGAAGTGCCCCGGGTTGACCGACAGCTCTTTCACTATGTCGCTGCGCAGTTCCCTGCACAGCATTGGCAGCTGGTCGATGCTCAGCCGGCGCAGGTCTTCCGCGCTGTCGATCTTGTCAAGTAACTTATATTTGTTCCGTTCCACGCTTTACATAGTTTGACATTTTGTTATTCGGTACTGTACGTTGAAATTGTCTTCAGCGTTTTATGTCCCGCCGTACAGGCGGTTATCCCATGGCCGCCCTGTGCGGTGCCGTGGGCGCATAGTATCATTCTGCAAAGTTAATGCTTTTTTCTGACATAAGGCAATTTTTGTGTTTTTTTCAGCCGAAAAGCGACATTCCCCCTCGCGGTTGCCGTGCGTTCGCCCCGCAGCCTGTCTGCCCGGGCAACCGGCTGCAATCAGTCCGGGCACTAATGCCCCGGTTGGGGGTTGAAAATAATGTGCGTTTTCTTTGTTTTTCACGCCAGTTCCATTAACTTTGCACGAAAAACATATATGAGCAAGGGAAAACTGGAGAAATTCGCCGACATGGAACGCTATGAGAACGTGTTCCAGTATCCGTACTCGGTTGCCGGGAGCATTCCGTTCCCCATGCGCGGGCGGTGGCGCGAGGATTTTTTCCACAACAGCAATCCTGTCGTCGTGGAACTGGGATGCGGCAAGGGCGAGTATGCCGTGGGAATGGCGCGTATGTTCCCCGGCGTGAACTTCATAGGCGTTGACATCAAGGGCGCGAGAATGTGGACCGGGGCGACGCAGGCACTGGCGGAAGGGCTTCGCAACGTGGCGTTCCTGCGCACGAACATAGAGATAATCGACCGCTTCTTCGCCGCCGGCGAGGTGCAGGAGATATGGCTCACGTTCAGCGACCCGCAGATGAAGAACCCGCGCAAGCGGCTGTCGTCGACATATTTCATGGAGCGGTACCGCCGCTTCCTCGTCGACCGGGGGATAATACACCTGAAGACCGACTCGAACTTCCTTTTCACCTACACCCGCCTCATGGCGGAGCACAACAACCTGCCGGTGCTTGCCTGCACCGGCGACCTGTACGGGGGCGAGATTGAGGGGGACGGCGTGACGAAGGAAATACTGTCGATACACACATACTACGAGCAGATGTGGATAGACCGTGGGCTGAGCATACGCTACCTCAAGTTCCTGCTGCCGCACGAGGGGACGCTGACGGAGAGCGGGGTGGAGATACCGATAGACGAGTACCGCAGTTACAGTCGCGCGAGAAGGAGCGGCAAGGACATGGCAAAATGACCGCCGCCGCCGGCCGGCTCAGCGTTTCAGGAACGCCTCCACCGACTTCAGTATGCGCTGGAACGGGTCTGACATGACATAGGCCACGTTCTTCTTCAGCATCTGCTCGATGTCCTGCGTGCTGCGGCTGTAGCACGACAGTTCGTTGCGCATCTGCGTGTTGTGGACTGCCTGCCTGCGGATCTCCATCTCGCGCTCGCGTATCAGCTGCGAGCAAACCTTGTCCATCACCGGCATCACCACCTTGTCAAACAGGTGGTGCCCCTGTATGTACAGATAGGTCTCGCCGGGTGTCACGCCTAGCGCATCGGTCAGTTCGGACTTCAGCCGCAGGTAACTCTCCTTTGCCTCCGGGTGCCTGCGCTGCAGCATGGCGATGCGCTTGCCGACCTTGCGGCGGACGTTGGCAATCGTGGCATAAGGGTTCCTGAGGTTGAAGCGTCCCATGTCGATGACATGGTTGAAGTCGGTTATCGAGAACTCGTTGTATATCGAGTTGCGGTAGTGCCAGATGCTCCACACGAACAGCGGGAACACGGCCGTGCTGTACTGGCGCATGAACTCGGCGATGTCAATCAGCCGGTGGTCGTTAAGCGTCACGGCGACGCATACTTCGTGCAGCGACGGCGCGTAGCACTGCAGGTTCTCTATCGAGTATGCGAAGGTGTGGAACACGTATGGGTTGCCGATCATCTTGCGGCTCGCCTCGGTGACCTGCTGCATGAGATAGTCGTAGTCGGCGTCGACGCACGCTATCATGTCGCGTCCCACCCTTTCCTCAAGCACCCGCATGATGGCCGATTTCTTTCCGCGCTCCAGCGTCTTGGCGGAGGGCAGCAGCACCTCGAAATAGCGCTCACCAGTCTCAAACCTCGACAGCACCGTCCGCCAGAAGAACACGTCGTCGTAACTCTCCACGTAGGCCACTATGCGCCGCCGCGCCGTCTTCGAGCGCAACTGGTTTGCCGCCTCAAGGTATCTTGATGATACGTTTTCCTTCAGACGTCTCATTTGCTTGTATCAGAAATTGCCGCAATGTCTTTTGCAGGCTTCTTTATCCTTTGTCAATCAATATGTCGCTCACCTCGGTGACATGCCCCATCCAGCCGTTCATTATCACCGCCGGCGAGTGTGTCGTGAGGATAATCTGCACGTTGGGGTTCATATCGAGGATTATGTTTATCAGCCTTTCCTGCCAGTCAATGTGCAGGCTTATCTCCGGCTCGTCCATGAACAGGATGTATGGCTTGCGGTCCTCCACCAGCACGGTGAGGAGTATCGCCAGCATCTGCTTCTCGCCCGATGACAGCTGGTATGGCACGAGCGTCTCGCCGATATGCGAGAAGCATATCTCGTTCTCGGTGCGCACTATTTTCTTGCCGGTGTCGCTGAACAGGTCGTCTATCAGGTCCTGGAATTTTTTCTTCGGCTCGCTTATCGCCTGTGCCTCCGTGGCGTCCCCGCGCTGCAGCGTCTCGATGATGCGGTTCCCGATGTTCACCTGGTAGTCGAGGTATTTGCGCTGCAGCTTGTACAGCTGCCAGTCGAGCTCCGTTACGATGCTTTTGTCAATGCGGTTTGCCACCTCCTCGTTAATCACGGGGCGGTCGAACGAGCGGATTACGTCAATGCGTATGTGCGTCGCGTCCGGGGGGCTCGTCTTTATGCGCACCCCCTTCAGGAGGTGGTTCACGATGTCCCCGTTCTTGTCCACGCTTTTCACCACCTTGTTTATAATCGTGCTCTTGCCCACTCCGTTTATTCCGCTCAGCACGTTCACGCGCCTGTCAAGATTCCACACGACATGGCGCCGCCCGCTCCACAGCGATTCAATCTCAATCTGTTTTATGTAATCTGCGTGTTTCATAGTCCAGTGGTATTTGTTTGCAAATATAATACTTTTTTTCCATACGGCAAGGGGTGGGGGAGCGTTTTTTTTGCGTGCGCGGCGGGCTGCGCCATGAAAAAGCGGCGGGCAAGATGCAGGCAAGCGGCTGCGGGCGGACGGGGGGACGGGTTGCCAAGACGAAATGGGAAAATCAGTGTCGCGGTGACCGATTGGGGTTAAACGTAAGGTAAATACGCCGTGTTTGCAAGCCAAATACGCCGTGTTTGCAGATCAAATACGCCGTGTTTGCAGACCAAATACGCCGTGTTTGCTTTCCGGAACGACATGTCCCGCATTGCCGTTCGCGGCGGCATGCCGCGTTGCCGGTGCTGACGGGGAGTAAGGTTGACGCATGCCCGCCGCATTGCCAAAATGTCAGTGATGTTGTCACGGGCAGACACGGTTGTCACCTTGGCACAATGTTTGTTTTAATGTTAAGCGGATTGCAAGGCGCATCCACAGGAAATAAGTAAATAACAAATAAAAAAATACATTATTATGGGAAAGATTATAGGAATTGACTTGGGAACCACAAACAGTTGCGTTGCCGTCTTCGAAGGCAACGAGCCGGTAGTGATAACAAACAGCGAGGGCAAGCGCACGACACCGTCGGTGATTGGCTTCGTAAAGGACGGAGAGCGCAAGGTCGGTGACCCGGCAAAGCGCCAGGCCATAACGAACCCGAAGAACACCGTGTACAGCATAAAGCGTTTCATGGGCGAGAACTGGCAGCAGACGGAGAAGGAAATATCGCGCATGCCATACAGCGTGGTGAACGAGAACGGATTTCCGCGCGTTGAGATAGAGGGGAGGAAATACACCCCGCAGGAGATAAGCGCGATGGTGCTGCAGAAGATGAAGAAGACCGCCGAGGACTATCTCGGGCAGGAGGTGACGGACGCGGTGATCACCGTGCCGGCATACTTCTCCGACTCGCAGCGGCAGGCAACGAAGGAGGCAGGGCAAATCGCGGGCCTCAACGTGCGCCGCATCGTCAACGAGCCGACGGCCGCAGCGCTGGCATACGGTGTGGATAAGACAAACAAGGACATGAAGATCGCCGTGTTCGACCTCGGCGGCGGCACGTTCGACATCAGCATCCTCGACTTCGGCGGCGGCGTGTTCGAGGTGCTCAGCACAAACGGCGACACACACCTCGGAGGCGACGACTTCGACCAGGTGATAATAGACTGGCTCGTGCAGGAGTTCAAGAACGACGAGGGCGCAGACCTCAAGGCCGACCCGATGGCAATGCAGCGACTGAAGGAGGCCGCCGAGAAGGCGAAGATAGAACTCTCGTCGTCCACATCCACGGAGATAAACCTGCCGTACATCATGCCGGTCGACGGAGTGCCAAAGCACCTCGTTAAGACACTGACACGCGCCAAGTTCGAGCAACTGGCACACTCGCTGATACAGGCCTGCCTCGAGCCGTGCAAGAAGGCAATGAGCGACGCCGGCATATCGACCTCCGACATCGACGAGGTGATACTCGTGGGCGGCTCGACCAGGATACCGGCGGTGCAGGCAATAGTGAAGGAATACTTCGGCAAGGAGCCTTCAAAGGGCGTTAATCCGGACGAGGTGGTGGCCGTCGGCGCGGCAATACAGGGCGCCATCCTCAACCAGGAGACCGGACAGGACATCGTGCTGCTCGACGTGACACCGCTGACGCTCGGCATCGAGACACTCGGAGGCGTGATGACGAAACTCATCGACGCAAACACCACCATACCGTGCAAGAAGACCGAGACCTTCTCAACGGCCGTCGACAACCAGACGGCAGTGACGATACACGTGCTGCAGGGAGAGCGGCCGATGGCTGCGCAGAACAAGAGCATCGGGCAGTTCAACCTCGACGGCATAGCGCCGGCAAAGCGCGGGGTGCCGCAGATAGAGGTGAGCTTCGACATCGACGCAAACGGAATACTCAACGTGAGCGCGAAGGACAAGGGCACCGGCAAGGAGCAGAAGATACGCATCGAGGCAAGCAGCGGGCTTAGCAAGGAGGAGATCGACCGCATGAAGGCTGAGGCTGAGGCAAACGCCGAGGCTGACAAGCGCGAGCGCGAGAAGATTGACAAGATGAACCAGGCCGACTCGATGATTTTCTCAACAGAGAATTTCCTCAGCGAGAACGGCGACAAGCTCGGCGACGACAAGCCCAAGGTTGAGGCTGCCGTGGCAAAGCTCAAGGAGGCTCACAAGAACGGCGACGTGGAAGCAATAGACACTGCCACGAACGAGCTGAACCAGGTGATGCAGGCGGCGAGCGCCAAGATGTACCAGCAGACAGGCGGCGCGCAGCCGGGAGCGGGACAGGGCTTCCAGGGCGGCCAGCAGGCTGGCGGCGGTCAGCAGGCGGACAGCGCCGACAACGTGCAGGATGCAGACTTCGAGGAGGTGAAGTAAGTATAGATAACCACCGAAAGGTATAAATAGATAAAGAGGGTGTGTCAAAACACCCCAAACTCTAAAAAACTCACAAAGCCCTGACTT